>AUXO011316227.1_pt1 | contig 94809 bp, 91 predicted proteins | sample 768731 | NCBI WGS metagenome assembly AUXO01 (sample SAMN02715735, study PRJNA202380) | gut metagenome | biome: sheep rumen | host: Ovis aries | place: New Zealand: Palmerston North
TTAATAAATGAATTAAATTAATTTTATCAATAATTAAAATGTTAGACATATAAATCACCTATTCAATTCTATCATAAAAATCATCTACATCTTTCATAAAGTCAATAAATTCATTAGAAATTGGAATTTGTTCATTAATAGTATCCCATATAATATCATAATCAATATCTTCAAAATTAATACAACAATCTAATTCAACACCTAATCTTTCAGAAATTTTAATTAAACTAATAATGTTATCAAATCTTGTTTGTCTATATAAACTATTAAAGAAGTTCCATTCAAGAGTTAAATCTGTTAATTTAGATGATTCATCTTCTAATAATAAACCATTATTATATAATTCATCTGCTAATTCGCTTTGTTGGAAACGTTCTAAATCAAACATAATATCTTTATATTTTCTATTTAAATCAATTTTTTCAACTAATAACATATAAAACACCTCTAATCATGATAATAATAATATCTAACACCATTTTTCACAAAAGTACTCTTTTTTTGTAAATGTTTCTTATTTGAATACCATCTACCATCAATTTCAATAAAATCAGAACTTAATAACACTTTTTTAGGAGTCATAAAAGCCCATCTACAATTAGTACTATCTTGAGTAAGATTTAAAATATCTTGAGTCATAATATTGAAAGTATCATAATGCTCAATAATATAAGACATTGTATCATTACAATTCTTTAATAATTTTTGTTTTTTAATAGTTCCATTCATACAAACAACAGGAGATTTAGTAACACCTTCTAATTGTTTTACATTGTCAATCTTATATGGATGACATTGAACTCTGTTAATTACTTTGGAAGTTGTAATTCTCATATGTAAGATGATATTATATTTACCAATTAAATCTTTAACTTCATTAACATAATCCTTGTATTTCATTATACCTCTTTTAAAAATAACTTCACCATCTTTTTGATAGCAATAGCCACCACCGTGACTATTCCTATCCCATGCTTTTTTTAATTCTTCTTCTGAAATATTATTACCTTTTGGAATATAAATAATTACACACATTTAAATCACCTTAAATAAGAGTTTTGAATATCATTAATAATACTATCATAATTAATAGCATTTAAATTGATATCTCCATCATATGTAATATCATTTTCATTTAATCTTCTTAATAATCTGATAAATTCTTTATTTTTTTCAATACGATTTTCAAATGAAGATTGTTGAAAATTCTTAATAATATTATTAATTTCAATTTGATGTTTGAACCTAATATCCTCAGAATTTAAAAGAACAGAATTTAATTGATTATCATTAAATAATTTTTTTCTTGTATCATTTTTATTAAACCATTCAGTAGTCCAATCAACAATACAATCAATATTATCAGAATAATCTTTATTTTTCATAAATTCTGCAATATCAATTAAATGATCACTAATTTCCATAAATGTTTTAATAATATTATAATCGAAACTACAATAATTACTAAAGATCCTTAATTCAACAGTATCTGAATTACTACAATTAATCATATGATATCTGTCTTCTGCATCAACATATTCCATATTATCAATTTCTCTTGCTTTACAAACCATATCATCATTTATTTTACAACCTAATACACTTTTACTCCATTGTCTATAATCACTTAATGTTCTTCCTGAAATTTTGAATAATACTTCACCAAGAAATTCACCTGCTTTAACTATATCTAAAGCATATACACTTCTTGTTGCAAGATAATTTCTATTTAAATGAATATGACAACTTGTTCCATGATTATTTTTAATGTAATCTGGATTTAAACCATAATCATTTAAAATTTTTATCATTTTTAAATTTTCTTTATTTACATCTGCTTGTAATTTAATTTCATAATCTACAGAACAATCATGTTCAAGGAACATATTACCTCTATGACTTCTTGAATCATAATTGTCGTAACAAATTAAATGATTATCATCTACTAATGCCTCTAAGTATGGCATATAGTCGTAATCACTGGTATAAATTTCTAATTCAATACCTTTAATATTTTCATCTAATAATTCTCCTGCTGGGTCACAAGGACTACTTTTGTAATCTAAAGCATCAAAACACATATTAATCACCTATTTTAGTATCTTAATCCATATCTTAAACCAAAACTGTCTTCAAGTTTTTTAATAATATCTTTTTTATTATCTAATTCATTGAAACATTTATCACAGTAATAACATTGTTTATATTTCGCAAGACAAAATTCATCAATAAAGTATATTATATCTTGCCATACACTACCATCATCAACTTTTTTAAGTTTTTTAATCATAGTAGGACTAAAGAATTCTTTAGCCTTTTCTTCAGTTGTCTTATATAAATAATCATAATTGTAATCACTATAATCATTTTTATAACTATTTCTAAAATAATAATCATCATCATAATAATCATCATATGCATCATCATAATAATCTCTGTAAAGTCTTAAAAGATCATCATACATTATATGATTCTTATTAGAATAAAATCTACCTTCATATTCTTGAAAATTAGATGTTTTAAAAATACTATTAGGTTTCATTACAAACCATTTACTTCCAGTTACATCACCAATCATATCAATAATATGTTGATTTATATTTTTGAAAGTTTCTTGATGGTCAATAATATAATTCATAGTATCATTATATTTTTTCCTATCAACATAATCACAAGAGACTATACCGTTCATACAAATGACTGAGTCATTTGTAGTTCCTCTTAAACTTTCAATATGACTTCTTTCGTATGGGTGACATTGAAGTTTGTTCACTTTAGAACTTGTTGAAATTCTAAAGTGCAATACTGTATTATATTTTCCAATATATTTCATAACTTTATTAATAAAATTTTTTTTGTTCATAAAACCTCTTTCATATTGTACTTTACCGTTTCTTTGAATAGCGAAGCCTGCTCCATCAGGATTATAATCCCAAGCATCGCTAATTTCTTCCTTGGTTATTGGTTCTGCATCTACTGGATTATAAATAATTACACACATTTTATCACCTTATAAAAGTTTAAACTCCTCATTATATTGTCTATTTAAAGATTTTAAAATCTCATCATGAATTCTGTTATTTTGTTGCTCTCCATTTATTACAAATTCTGTATCAATATCTAAATTAAAATTACGAGTTAATCTAATAATATTCATAATTTTATGATTATAACTTGCATAGTATTGATTTAATACATTTTCCATTTGATCGTATATACTTGTCCATTTATCATTGAAATCAATGACACGAGTATCTTCTTTTTTGACAATATATTCTTCTAAATTAAATTGTCTTAAGATTCTTTTTCTGCTTTGTCTTTTATTACAGAAGTCATTAATTATATCAATTAATGTATCAAATTCAAGAACATAAGACTTATCTCTCATGTAATCTGCAATATCTATTGCTAAATTTGTGAAATCTATATATAACTTAATATATTTTGGATCATAATTATGAAAATTACTAAAAATTCTATTTTCAACAGTATTTGTATGCTGACAATTACATACAATATATTTTTGATCGTTGACCATAAAATCTATATTATCTAATAATTTAGCAATTTTAAACATAGAACTACGTTCTATATTCATTTGATTTCTAAAAATAGAATGAGCCCATTGATAATAAGAATCGTAATCTCTTCCTGAAATTCTATAACAAATAGTAGATAAAAATTCAGAAGATTTTTGGTAATCAAATTTACTAATACCAATGTCATTTAAATATGCTACATTTCTATGAATGTGGCAACTGGTATTAGGACCATTGCTTAATACATTACTGTTTAATTCTTCATGGATTTTGTTTACTTTTTTCATCATATTTCTTTGTAAGTCTGCTTGTATGATGATTTCTCCGTCAACACTTGAATCTCTTTCCAATACCGCATTGTGTTTTGAAATCATTTCTGTGTTTTCTGGAGTTATTAAGATTCCTTTATTTACTAATTTTTCTAAAGCAAATCTTACTTGTTCATTTAATCTTATTTCTCCTTCTTCATCGCAGTAGTCACAATCGCCATAACAATTGTCACAGTCAAGTTCTGTACAATTATTGAACTCTAATTCGAGACCAATAATATTATCTCTTACTTTATCTTTTGGATTAGTTATATGTCTTGAACCTTTATAATTAAAAAATTGTACCATCTTATCACCTCAAAGTATATTATAAAAGAAAATAATATGTCGAGACTTAAGCCTCAACATAAATAATATTAATTTCGGGTACCTCTTGTTTAACCAAAGTACCATTAATTTTAATACTACTTCTTTTAGAAGCAATCTTTTTTTGCTCATTTAATAACACATGATATATTTTCCCAAAGTCTGTACCGTATGCTAACATTTCATCTGCATTCATTGCTCTAAATACTCTTTTAGAATTTTCAGAGAATTCGAAGACTTCGACATATAATCCTTCTAACTTTGCTTCTAATCTTTTTGCTTCTCTAATTTCTTTGAGTTTTTGTGCAACTTCTCTTTCACATTCATTAATGAATTTGAATGCTTCTCTAAGTTGTTTTTTTGTTTCTCTGTCTTCTTTACAGATACTGGAATATCTGTTGTATAAATTTTGAACATTTAAATGTTTTTCTTGGATACCTTTTTTAATTTTACTCATATTATCAAACCTCAAATTATAATAAAAAAAATAAAAAAAAATAAAATCATAAAAAAATTAATAAAATATAAATTTTAAATGGTAATAGTAAATTTTGAGATACCATTGTCGATTAAAAGGATTGAGTCCTTATCTTCAACATATTCTTCAATATCAGTTACCTCAGTAACTTCTAATATTGAAAATCTTTTATTCTCATCAAATTTTTCAAGAAACTCTTTTAATTCTTTTACTTTCATTTTAACATCTCTCCTTGGTATTGTGTGGTGTTCATGTATTCAAGTGCATTATTCCAAAATTCATCTGCTTCTTCTTTATTTAAAATTTTTCCATCAACGGAAATTTTCAAAATAAATGAACCTAATGTTTGTATTTTAATATTTTGTTGCATTTTGATTTCTCCTTTCTAAGATAATCTTTTTTGCGATAACTTGATGTTGTCTACGAAGGTCTTCCAACTTTTTCATGTTTCTTCGTGTTGGCCTTCTTCTAATCTCCATTCGTATAAAGACAAGTTTCTCTTCAATTTGGCAAATGCTTAATTCTTGTTGCATAATATCACAATTATATATACATTAAATCTACATCATTACTCCATTCTGGAAAATATTCTATTATTATAAGTTTGATAATTTTTGCTTTACCAGTTTCTTCAACAAGATACAATTTATTTGTTATTGGCCATAAAATTCTACCTACTATGTTGCCTTTAACTTTCATAGTTATGTGACTTCTGTCTATCTTGATGAAGTCAACATTGTAGAATTTTGCATGTTCAGTTCCTACTATTGCATCATTTACGGATATTTCTAAGTAATTGTTATCTTCATTTTCATGATTTACTTTTACTGCTTTCATAATATCACTTATTTGATGTTAAAAGTTTTTAATAAAGTGTTGATATCAAGACCAACATCTTTAGGTTCTACAATTCCGTTTGCTATGAGACAAACTTGTGCAAGGACATCACTATTGACATCTTTTGATGCCATTTTAGTGATGAGTTCGTTCATTTTCATTTTATTTTCTAAATTCATAAAATCAACTCAAAATATATTATAAAAAAAATAAAAAAATAAAAAAAATCATAAAAAATTAAATAAGAAAATAATTAAAGAGTGATTGGTGAGTACCTTTCACTCATTAATTGTTCAACAATAATTTCAAATGGGTCGAGTTTATCACTCATTACCATTTTTAAAATTTGTTGACTAAATCCTGATACGAGACCGACACCGAGATCGTTTTCTCTTACAGGAATAGTTCCTGAGCGACTATTTACATTCCAAAATATCAATTTAGGAAGTTTAAAGCCTTCTGCTTCAAATCCTTTTTGAATGTTTGTAAATAATTGTTTTTGTTCAGAAGCATTTTCAGAGTAATAATTATCACTACTACCGAAGTACATACCATCATCGAATTCCATATCTGATATGATAAGAATTCTTTCAGGTAATTGTTCTTGAGAGTAATTATTTGACTTTGCAGTCTCTAAAATAACTCTAAAGACTTTTTCAATATCTGTGTTTCCACAGTCATTATATTGTCTTACAAGTTTTAACTTGTCTCTTAGGGTATTTAGATGACTGATATCCACTAATTGTGGGTCTCTTCCAAAGGTCATGAATTCACCTTTGAAGTTGACATTTCTTTCGGCAGTGTATATTGCTAAAGCATTAGCAACATCAAGGGCCATTAAATTGCTACCTGGTATATTAATACTCATACTGCCACTTCCGTCTGCAACAACTAATGTGTTGTTAACTTCAATGTCAGTTAGATTTTTCCACATTTCTTCTAATGTGGTGTCGAGTTCTGGGTCGAAGCCATACCATGTGCCTTTGGTATATGCTCCTACTATATCTACTGGAGTAGATACTGAGGCATTTATTTTAGTCTCACCAGATTGCAATTGAATTAAAAATTCTTTTCTTCTTTGCTCATCATTACGAAGGAATGCATTCCTGTAGCGAATGTTTGCTAAGGAAGGTACTGCTTCATAGTTAATATTTGACCATTCTTTTGCACACATTTGTCTTTCGACAATGTTAATGTGCTTTCTCAATTTTGATAATAATTGTCTGTAAGATTTACTATCTATATCAATGCCTTTTCTTACAAGTTTAGCCAAAGTTTTAGTTCTTTTACTACTTGCATTTTCGCTTGGTAGCCATTTACCTATTAAAGAAATAGGTTTTCCTTCTTCTATTCCTTTAATATCTTTTGTTATTTGATTCTTAATAATTTTAAAAATTTCATCATTAATTGAATCATCAATGTTTAACAATTCAATTATATCGTCCCATCTTCCGTATTCTGGAATTAGGGATAAGTTCTTTATTAAGGATTCAGGTTGGACTTGCCCAATTAATCTTAGGCATTGTCTGCCTGTCCTTCTTTCGCCCATTCCTTCTCTGGCATCACGACAGAAAAATGCCATTTTAAGTGCTAATTCTGGAGATTCGCTCCAGACCTTGAGGAATGTGTTTTGAATTTCTACTTCAGTGTAGCCTCTCATTTGAGGTATACTAAAGTTGAAATCTACTAATTCTTTACCTGAAGTTTTGAAGCCTAATGCTCCATTTTCAGTTATTGCTCTATTGAATTCGCCGTTATTAGTTATTTCTTTTTTTAAGTCTTTAAATAAAGTCATATTTAGTCTCCTTTATGTAAATTTTCAAGGTGCTATTAACGGCATCTTTTACTTATATTAAAATTTGCTGTTAGCACCTTTAAATAACAAGATAGTATTAATTTTTTTGAAAACCTATTATTCAATAATAATTGCTGATACTATCTTTAATTTAACAAGATGGTATTAAAATCTTTATGAAAACTTTATTATTCATTAAAAAATTGCTGATACCATCTTTATTTTATATTTCATTAACAAGATAGATTCTATAAATCCTTTTTATTTTCATGAGAATTGCTGTTATCTATCTTTAAACTAATGAAATATATAGATTAAACATAAATCAATGTACATTTAATCTATATATTCCATTAGAGGTTTAATCTGAGAAAGGCCACCAATCTTCCTCAGACCTCTAATTTAAAAAAAAAGCAAACATGCATCACCATGTTAGGTCAAGTTTAACGACATTCCGGGTCAGGAAAATGCTTTTTTTTTAAATAATTTGCCACTATTTCTTCTTATAGAAGTCCTCGTGGCAAACCGGCCGTTCTCCGCCCGTTTTAGCCTGTTTCTCGGCTTCTCCGGGCTTTTACGGCCTCAAAGTTTATGATTTTTTTAAAAAAAATATAAAAAAAGTATAAAAAAATCAATAAAAAACTAATAAAAAATTAAATATAATTATATTCATGACACTCATTATATTCTTTTTCTACACCTCTCATTCTTCTTTCTCGGCTTTCTATCCTATTGCGAGTCTCACAGTAATAATGAGATGAAAATGTATAACGGTATTCCTCAGAATATTCTAAAGGCAACCAAATGCCTTGCTCAAGCCCACTATCATCATCTGTACTGATTGGGTTGGTGAATATTTTGAAATCTATCAAATCCATCATTGTTGACTCGCATATTTTCAAAAGTGTCTCTTTAGAAAGTTTCCTGTTTGCTCGGAAACTCATTTCACCTAATTCACAATCATACTTGAACCAATATATTGGCTCAGGAATAAGATTGTACATATTTTGCTCTAACTCTTCTTTATGGCCATAGAGTTTACTGTTATACTCGTCATTAATGGCTTGTATTTTCAAGTCTCGTTCTTTTTTTATCTTTGCCATGTCTATCATAACAATTCCTCCTGTAAGAATGAACATTGACTACATTCTTCACACCCATGCTCCATGAGAACACATGGTTCTTTTTTTGGTAAATATTTTAAGGCAATATCTACCAAATTATCATTCCTTGTCATAAGTTCAAGGTCGTCATCACTGAAGCCATTCGCTTTACAGTAATGAGACAAAGTTCTTGAGTTAAATTTCATCTTACCTAAGTACATGAATTTATTAAACTCATCATCTTTTAAAAGGTAGAATCCTTGCTCTCGCAAGAATTCCCCAATTTCATTCAAATTCACAATAATCACCTAACAGTACCCCATACAGTATGGAGTTCCACACCACTCACCGTTTCCGCAACCGATGTGTGGTCTGCCATTGTCTGGCTTAGGAGCCTTGATAACTTTATAATTCTTAATTGCTCTTCCTACTTGTTCTTCAGAAATCTCAACATTAGGTTTTTTCTGTTTAACAACCTTCATTTATAACCCCTCCATTTCGACTCTTTCCCATGATTCAATTTCATGGCCAATTCTTTCAAGTTCTTCTAATCCTTTCTCGATAACTACAGGTTCGAAAACCTCCAGTTTAATAAAACGGAAGAATAAACCTTTCATTTGAGATAACTCAGTTACCCCAATATCTAATCTTGTTCCCCCTTCTTGGTTTGCTTCTATGATATGAAGGGTGTCGTTTGGTTCTAAATGAACAGTTAATCTTTTGGGTTTTACACCAACCTCTTGAGCACAGTCTTTATGACCGATACTTACGATGTCGGCTCTTTTGGTTGCTTCAATGAATTCTTCTCTGGTTTCAAGAGTCATTCTGAGAGCGACTCCTTCTTTGAGTAATTCGTCTACAAACATTTTACTTGATAAGGCATTATTACATACCTCATTTCCTTCTTGGATAATTATTGCTTTTGCCATTTTAATTTCTCCTAATAATTGTCGAGATGGGGTCGGAGTAATACCATTCTATTCTTTAATGATAATTGCTGAAGACCCATCTCCTTACAAGGTGCAGATTTCCAGTTCATTGAATTTAAATTCCACAAACTCTCAACGGAAAAAACCAGAGGAGAACAACCGCCTTGCCTATCTAAAGGCTGAGAATTCATGACAACTTCTCTGTATCAGTAGAGTGTTGCTGAATGCACCTTTTACTTGGTTCTTTTATTACCGGGAAAAAAACCTAAAAACCGAACCATTATTTACTTCAGATGGTTTGCTGAAGGCACCTTTTTAACAAGATGCAAAGAGTCACCAGGGACGGAACTTAAACCGCCTCCTGATGTTATAAAAGAGGAGACTCTCAGAACTAATGGATAGGAGAGGAGGAAAATAAAAATATTGATTTTTGAGAGCCTCCTAAAAACATATTAAGGGGGTGTGAGTGTCAGGTACCTGAAAGGGGGTGATACTATAAAAAGCGAAAATGTACCTGACACCCAAATGGGCAAAATGATAAGTTTAACGACATTATCAGGTCACATAAAAAAAAATAAAAATGAAAATAAAAAAATAAAAAATAAAGAAAATTTATTTAATTTCAATTTTTGGAGTTTCTTTGACAGTAGTTACTCCATTTCCACTTCTCCTGGTGAGCATTAATGCTTTTCGTTGGTTGTTTCTTTGCTTTTTTTCTGCAACCATGTCTTCTGCTTCCACAATGGTAATGTCAAAGTGGTCGAAGAGTAAGCATACAATGTCCATATCTTCTTCTTTGATTTCTTCTTCATTATCTGGTAAATCAGTCCACATAATGTAGGAGTTTCCGTAAGAAGTTACCCCTGTGTACATTCCAAAGCGACTTGGGAAGTCTTCTGCTTCCTTTTCGTCGACAATAATGTAATGACCAGTTTCAGGGTTGTTGAAGCGGATGTCTTTACCTAAAGTTATTAGATTTTCTACAAATTTATTTACTCTTCTGTTGGTTATGATGTCTTCTGTCATTTTTTTTCACCTTTTTTATATTTTTTTTTGTACCAAGGCTCGGCCTTGGCATTTTTAACCTAACAAAATTTTTGTTTTTTTTGTTTTTTTTGTTAGGTTTTTTTATTTTTTTTTGTACCGAAGCCTTGCTTCGGCACTTTTAATCTAACATAATTTTTGTTTTTTTTTGTGCTTATTTTGTTGTTTGTTGTTTTTTTTAGTACTTCTTAGGGTGGGCGGGTGGGTTCAAAAAATAAAATCGGCATAGCCCTAGCTCTCCACAACAGAGCTCCCCGGTACCAATGATAATTAAATATTTCCTTTTAAATCAACCTAACATTTACGCAAGAAATACTAAAAAAAAACGTACAGTAGTCAACAACATACGAAACCGAAGCAACAATCGCTTATTTAACAATCATTAAAAACTAAAACTCGAAGTTTAATCTCGCTGATTTCTTTCTCATCAGCACGATCTCGAGGATGCAGTCGTTCAATTGCAATTTGAACTTCTTCGTCCTCATCTTTACGTACGTGATGAATAAGTTCACTTATTTTTTCATCTGTACGTTCACTTTCTGATAATTCATCAATAAGCTCTTGTAATTTAGTAGCTTGTCGTCTTCTTATATTAACAAGTGCACTACCAAATTCACTTAGGCAATACAAATGATTGATTTTATCAATTATTTGTTTTCTGTCGCCTTTATAATCATTCATAAGGTATAATCTTGGTTCAGATAGAACCATTTGACTTATGAATACTCCGTATGGATTACCTAATTCTTTTAAATAATCATTCATTTTATTGGCAACGTAGCCATTATTTAAAATCATGGAAAATCCATTCCTTTTGTGAGTTGGTTTCCAACCGAGCTCATTTTTGTAATAATCATTTTTCATTTTATCACCTTTTTTTAAAATTCTTTTAGGAGACGTTGAAGACTTCCGCCAACAATACCGTCCCAACTAGGAGCTTTTTCAAGCTCCTGTACTTCAAAGAGATCCCAGTATTTTTCTTCATAATGGTAGGTAATGTCACCATCTTTGGTGGTTAGTCCTACTATGAAGAATCCAGGAATCATTTCTCCATCGTCATGCTTTTTAGATTTCCAAGCCTTCTCTTTATGAGAATGGAGTAATGCTCTTGTTAGAAGCATGCGATGGTAGTACAAATCACCCATACTATGAGAATAATCTTTAATCTCATTAGTATTGGTAATTGACTTGATAGCATTATATAACGCTAATTTTAAAGTCATTGTTTCACCCCACTATTTATAATAATTCTATACCTTTTTTAACAATAATGTTGATTGGTACATTCTTTTTTAAATGGACCTTTACAATGCTTTTGATTGTTGGGTCCTCTAAATCATACTCGTTGAGAGTATCCAAATCCCCAATCATCATATCATTGATGCCTGGAATTAATTCTTTGAAAGCCATAGTCACGATGATTTTCTCCATGCACATTTCTCTTAGTCTCATTTCTGGAGAATTGCCCTCCTTCAATTGAAACTTGATTGTATTACCATTAGGGAGATTAATTTCCCAATGGATAAAAGTATTAGGTTCTCCAAATATTTCAGTGGTATGAGAACCCACTTCTTTTATTTTTACCATTTTTTTACCTCTTTATTTTTGGAGGACAGTTTCGTAGAATTTTTCTACGGTGAACTGCCCTCTGATTAATCCTTTAACCATTTCACGTCTTAAACCATTACCTGCTGGTAAAGAACCAGGTTTTAAATCTAAGACTTCATTAATAAGCTTTTCAGCATACTTCGGTCCTAAATTAGCCCAACGGACATTAGTTTTTCCTTTATCGAACCATATAATACCATATGCTTTACTTATTGAAGTATTTGGTATCGCAAGGATTAAAGGGTCGTTAGTTTCTTCAGCCCCTAATTTAATAAGGGCTTTTTGTATCGGACGACGAGCTTTAATTCTTGCTTCTCGTTTTCTATTTACTTCTGGATCATACATATTCTCACCTTAAATATGGCAAGTGCAGGCTAATGCTTTATTAGCCTGTTCTCTTGCTAATTTATCTGCCAATTCATTCATTGGATCACCATCGTGACCTTTAACATGAACAAATTTAATAGCGTCATTATTTTCAACTATTTCAAAAATCATTTGAATTAATTGAAGATTTTTAATACCGCCTTTTTTTCTCCAACCGTGAGCCTTCCATTTATAAGCCCATTCAGTTAAAGTCTTGACTGCATATTGGCTATCACTATAAATGATAATGGAATCATATTCGTCATATTTCTTTACAGCCTTATATATGGCAAATAATTCCATTTCATTGTTAGTGGTACCAATCATTGGGCCTGACTCTTGAAAGTCTTTAGATACAATGGACCAGCCGCCCACTTTTTCTTGAACGATACAAGAACCATCGGTCCAAATTTTAATCTGATTCATTTTATCTCCATCCTTGTTGAAATCTTTCTTTTGCTAAAGCTTTATCTAAATGAGGATATTTTTGTCTGAAATTTTTAAATTCAGCCTCTTCTTTACTCATAGAGGTAAAGTCATTAGTTTTGATGATTTCAATTTTTGATTTTGACCAAAAAGCTTTTTTGGAACGGCCCTTACGAGCCATTCCACTACAAGTTTTTTCCATTTTATCACTTACGAACTCAAGGCCAAGATGGCTGGCTATTTGTTTTCTTTTAAGAACTTTTCGTGTTCAGCATGGAAGTTTTTCATCCATGCTTCATGTTCACGATTAATTTCTTCGAGTTTGAGGTTTATACCTTCTTTTAAAGAAATTATATCTCCATTGTATGGAGCGTTCTTAAAAGGTTTCTCATATTTGAGAGGTGTGGTAACCTCTGAACCATGGTCACCAAATAAGACAATGTATCTAGGACCAGGTTCATAGGTAGGTTCTATCTTTGATATGATATCACCTTTTTCATACACTACACCATTGATTTCTGTGTGCATTCTGGCTCTAATGGTACCACCAAGAGAACCAGTGCCTCTGACATGTGGTTTTTGCCAACAGAAGGTATTGTGGATGTATTCTCCATTAAAGATTCTTGAGTACCATCCGGCGTAGTTAATTGCTACTCCTGGAATGATGATTGGATATTTATCCACATTATATAAAACTCTAGTCCAATTATCTCTTTTGATATAGTTATAAGTATGACTATAAGTTTTATTGTCAAATTGATGTGAGAGTTTGTTTCTCACTTCAATGAAGTGAGAAGGAACTCTTTGATGATCATAATTAAAGAGATCACCATAATACACATCTTTTTTACCATGGCAAGGGGCACCTGTGTAGCTTGGAGGCTCAATATCATAAACTCTGTGATAATGTTTACCCAAGAGTTCATAATATTCTTCAGATTTATCATCTGAACAGAGCTCGTCCAGTTTAGCCATATCTTCTTCTCCAACAATAGTGGAGAATGTGGTTTTCACAGGTTCTGGAATAAGTGAATCATAATCACAACCCATAATGATTCTGATGGACTGTATTATGTCTTTACAAGCCCATCTAAAGTAGGCTTTTCCTTGTCCATAACCTATGTCTTTGTCATAAGCAAAGGTTCTAACAATAGCAGCCCTTGCTTCACACAAGAGTAAGTCGTGGGTTAAACCATCATCTTTATAATCTGAAGATGAAGGAACGATGGTTGGTTTGTCAAAATCATATACTGGCTCTTGTTTCATGTATTTAGAGAGTATATGTTTTGGTTTAGACCCACGAGGTCTTCCATTACCTCTGAATCCACCATCTAACTTATCAGCTTCTCCATCGAGGATCTTTGCAAGATCAGTGAAGTAGACTTCTTTGTTAGAAGATAAACCATCTCTTTCCGCAGCTCTTCTTGCGGTTTCTCTTGCAGCTTTAGCTTGAGCTCTTTTTTGTTGAGCTACTTTTCTAGCCTTTTCTTTGAGCTCGCAAGTTGCTTTAGAACCACCTACATTTTTACTCATGAAGTCAACGACTATATTAGCATTGTTTGCCATATATTCATTTCTTAAGTAATAATGCAGGCTATTTTCGTCCACTAAGGTTTCATCAAATTCATATTCTTCTCTAAGGAAAGAAATGAATGTATGTCCCTTTTCGTAACAGTAACCGAAGAAAGAGCTCTTTGTTTTGTGAACTAATTCTTCAATTACATTACCTGGACTACAGAACACCAATCTGATGTTCCAACCGTATATTTCATTTAATAATAATACGGCGATTGCTGCAGCCATATCAACTCCAGTTGCCATACCACAAAGAACAACTTCTGGTTTATTAACTTTAAGTTGTTTGATGTAACCCATTATTGCTTTGATTAATGGAGCTCCATCAATAACTTCCACTATGTTACCATTAGCATCTTCTTGTTCATGTGATTGAACAAGAATGTTATTTGCAACCTGGGAAGCACCAATTATAGCTGTGGTTTTTAAACCAACTTTAATGCTATAATCAGGATCCATAAGAGTTTTGTCATAATCACCATCTTTGTAAATAATGGTGATTTGAGTATCTTTAGGATGTTTACTTCCAGGCATTGCATCATGGAATGCTAATTTTCTGATGACTGATTCTTTTATGTCATCTTCGTCTTTAAGTTTGTTAAAGACTTTGGCTCCCTCAACTCTTATGAATTGTGGGAAAGGATTTTTCCCAACAAATCCTTTAAAGATGATTGGTTTTTTACCAATTTTCATATCTTTGTCAGGGATTCTATTACCCAAGTATTTGAGTTTTTTGTATCCTTCTTTGGATAGATCAAATAGATGGGAATAGAAATGTCTGACTTTTGGGATGTCTGTGACAATGAAGTCGTCATCTTCCCATGTGTCCAGAGCATCTTCTTTTTGAGATTGCATCTCATTCCATTTGAGATATTCTGTATTAATCCATTGTTCAACATTAATTCCTTCATCAAATGGGGTTAAGAAATTAATGGTGTTCTTAATGGATCCAAGTTTTTCATCGTTTTTGAAGCTCATTGCGGACAATCCATTAATTATATAATAACTATTTATCATATATTCATGAGCTGCTTTGAGATCTTCAATGACATCATCGATGTACATTGATTCTCCAATGAATTCTTCGACATTTTTGAAGTCTGAATAGACATTATCAATGTCAAACCATTCATTAACGAACTTTGAACGAGAATTGCGTTCATCCGCTAATTCATGGGAATTTTCATTAATGAGTTTCTTTGTTTCAGACTTAAATTCTTCAAATAACTCGAATGAGTCTTTGAGTCTGAAGAATCCACAGGCTCTAAGAGCAGTTTCAATATCTTTGAAGAAAGCTCTTTCGGTTACATATGTACCTTTGTGATCACTTGGGTGTAATTTAAAGTAATCGTCAAGAGTCATATTAACTACTGAGCCAAGAAGGCCTATTAATTTTCTTAAGTCTTCTAATTGTTCTTCAAGTGAGTTATCACTGTACTCTGGCACAAATACCGCAGTCTTTGGCTCATATGAAGAGACAAGGCCCTTTTCATATAATAAACTGCGTTGATGTCTGCTAAGACCTGGATAATGTTGCATTTGTCCAGGTCTAGTGAGCCTTTGAGCTATGGCTTTGACGGTATCGATGTTACCGTGTTCTACTAAATATCCGTAATATTTGTTATCACGGTGATTAGTTTCATTTCTTAGTGTTTCAATCACTTTATAACAAATATGTTGGGATATTTCTGAGAACAATTCGCCCTCTTTGATCTCAAGTTCGCCAGGTTGGAAATATTTATATTTTTTACCTGGTTCAAATTCGAAACCTCTTATGGTTCTTTTTCTAGTATTGTAGAAGAAGAAACCATAATCCTTAGACCAGAATATAATTGAATGAACTAGTCTAGGATTTCCATTTCCATCTACTTTGAGATTGTATTGTCCCTTAGAGAAGGTTTTTACTTCCCCATAATGATGATAGACAAATACTTCATCTCTTTGTGGATGGTTTGATGGAAGGTTGTAATAACCTTCGTGGGTTTCCAATTCCTCTAGGACAATGGTTATTTTTTGTCCATCGAGATTGAAATACTCGAAGACAAGATTATCATATTTATTTGAATAGTAAATTTTTGATGGTTGTTCCTTGTCTTGATTTTGGACAAATTTGAAGCCGTCCAAATGCATATGTTCGCCTATGAGTAGGCTCATCATGCTTTTTGGAGGCATGTCAGGATTTGTTCTGCCCTCTATGATTTCCACAGACTGTCCTGCGAAACCATAAGGAGGTGTATTAACCATGTTTACCTCGTCTTTAACCACGTCTTCTAGTGGTTTTTCATGTCCGATTCCAGGACATCTGTTTTTGTATTTACAATTGTTGTAATTACATTGATGTCCTTCTATTTCAGAATTATATTTTAATCTTGATCCTGAAATGGAACAGACTTTACCACGTCCTCTTTTGACCATTTTTGGCTCGATGAGTCTGTGGTCTTTTATGTCGAAAGTTTCGCCACAGTGTCTAAATTGTTTTTGTCCTGTGGTTTTATGTTGTTGACCACATTTTGGACAAATGACAACTTGTGGTTTTTTCTTTCCACAGTGTGGACAGACCACTTTTTGTTTGTCTCTTGTGGTATATTCTTTACCACATTTTGAGCAAACAATGGTGGTTCTTTCCACTTCTTTTTTGTTAGCCATACTTATCACCTCGACGCTTATAAGATGTCGATCTTTTCACCGTCATTTGACGGTTTGGATCCTGAATCTTGGACAACTACGCTAGTGTGTTTAGCGACTTTATCCATTTCTTTTGCAAAATCCCAACCGTTGTCGGTGAAGCTTTGTCCATTAGGCAACTCTATGCCTTTTGTGATGTCCGCTTGGACATATAATGACAATAGTTGACCTAGGTATTTAACACTAATTTCTTTAGTGTTAATACCACCTTTTCCAGCTTCAGTTTTGTAAAAACCTTTGCCAGCTCCATATGTATCTACTAGTGCAGTTGCACGTTCGATATCATTAAGGAAAATAGTTCCTTTTCCTTTGTATGGAACAAAGAGCAAATGTATGTCTTTGCCATTGACATTGTCAATGATTTTATCATACTTTGTTACTCTTTCAATGAGAATATCATATACACGGGATTTACCACAGTTTGGACAGAAATCATACTCGTATGGTATGTCTTTTTGTCCACAGCTGCAGTTATAGGTTTTTGAGCCTACTTTTTTACCGCAATGTGGACAATGTTTTTGTCCTTTTAGTAGTGGTTTTCCGCAGTTTTTGCAAGTGTCTTGTGCTGCACCACAGTGTGGGCAGAATGAAGCTTCCTTGTCGATACTTTTACCGCATTCACGGCAGACAATATCAGGAGTTACTTGTTCTGCACCGCAGTACATACAGAATTTTGCATCATCTGCGATTTCTTTATGACAATGAACACATTTAGCCATAATATCATCTCCTTAATTCATTAATTTTTAAAACCTCAGCTAAGCTTAACACTTAGCGTCATCGGTTACTAATTCATTTATTTATTCACAAGGTTCACAAGGAAAACCCATTCTATAAGACATGGTATCTTCCCATTTTTGTGTTCTGTGAACCTTAGTGCCAATGCCGCTAAGAAGAATATATTCAATATCGAAGCCTGTAGCTTTAGATATCAATTTCTTTAAATCGTTCTTAACGTCATCTTTTAATGCGTGGTTCATATTGTTATCATAAGTCATATCGAATTTATCACTAAATTCTTCACGACTTATGACATGAATATCATCCACTTCTTTCAAGTTCACATCGACATAAACCTCTCTATCAATAACATGACGGTCAACGTCTATGACGATGTGGAGACCATTATAAACAGCTAATGCTGCTTTCTTTTTTGCAACTCTTTTAGTAGCCATAGTAAATCCTCCTTTTTTTTCTTATACGAATGGCAAACAACAATCGTTTGCTATATACACCTCACTTAAACTTAACATTTAAGATCATTGGTTACAATCGTATTAGTAAGTGTACCTTATGTATTTACCATTCTTGTGTTGGTAAATGACGTTACGTACATCTACTACTACTCTTTTTGCTACCTGAGTGGTTTTTTTTACCACTTGAGCAGGTTTTCTTATTATTTTTACTCCGTACATATGTATTTCAATCTTATGAATTACAAGATCAATGATGTCTTGTAAGTTTCTTCTAAGATTGAATCTTAATTCTCTTTTTTTAGCCCAGAAGACTCTCCAAACACATCTCATTGTGAGATTGTATTTAAGGGAAATTTCCTCAATAATCTTCATTAATGAGAAGTATTTATCTAAATGAAGATTATGGATGCTTGCTTGTTTAAGCATTGAAGCAACTTGATCATAGTTAGTTGCACCTGCTTTTAAACATTTGAGGGTTTTCTCTAACAAGAGACAACCGTTCTTTTGTATTCTAGCTGCTTTGCGAGCTGCTTTCTTAGCTGCTCTTCTTGCTCTTGCTTCAGCTTGAGCTTCAGCTTTTGCTTCAGCTACTCTTTTAGCTTCAGCTTTTTCAGCTTTAACTTTACGAGCATGAGCTGCTGCTCTTTGTCTTGATACACGTAACAAGACTTTGCTAATAACTTCTTCAGAAACCTCACTTGCTCCAGCTATATCAGAGACAATTATTTCTTTGATTGTAGCTTTAGCAACAGCTTCATCTTTTTCAGCTTCAACTTTTGCTTCAGCTTTAACTTCAGCTTCAGCTTTTAACTCTTTCTTAAGAGCCATTCTTTGACTTCTTAATTCTTTGATTTGAATAACAAGTGATTCTAAATCGTATCCTTCTGTTTTTTCGATTAGAAGGTTAGCTAAAAGTTCAAGATGAGCTTCTACAGCTTTACCATCATTGATTCTTCTTTCAATGATGGTTGCGATTTCGTCTGCTTTATAGAAAGCACCTTCGATGCTTTCTAATTCTTTAATTTGTTTTTCGAGGTCTTTGATCTCTTTGTTGAGATTTTTAGCTTCTTTAATAACTTCTTCTTTGGTAGATTTAACTACTACAGGTTTTTCTGCGGTAATTAATTCTCCATCTACCATAAAGAAACCTTCTCCACGGATAGCTCCTCCATTGATCATGGATGCGACTGCGATGTCGCTTAATTCTTTTGCTTTTTTGGTAGCGATTTTTTCTACCTGTGCGTGACCCTCTAATGAGGTCATTATTAATGCTCCAATAGGAGCGAATTTTTGGGCATCAACGGCGCCCATTAATGTTTTCAATTTCATATTTATCTACTCCAAATCCCTTTTTATTTTACATTGCTGGGTTATTTATTTTTCAATGACTCCTGTTTAAGGCCACATGAGTCGGCGGCGTTCAACTACTCAGATTTCATTCTTGCTTATAGGGGAAACCAGTAAAAACCTATATATATTTATGCGAGTGAAGGAATATTCACAAGCATAAACATTATAATAGTGAAAACTACACTACCCACTATCATGATAGTTTTCATGAGTGGGCTAAGTGTAGCTTCCCTATAAGGGTGTAAACTTGCCATTTTATCACCTTTTAAATATAAATTCAACTACTCATAGTTCTATTCTTGCTTATAGGGAGAACCAAGTAAAGAACCTATTTTAAATTTATTTCCAATTATAATTTAGAAATAAATTTTAATCCATTTTTTCTTTGAAATGGAGTTATCGGATACTTAACAAGGTACCCAAAAACCACCATTGCAAAAGCAAAATGGGATTCATTGAAAGGTTTTTCACAAATAAACCCTTTTGGGCTTACTTGTATAGTATAACCTTTTAATGAAATGGTTACTCTTACCATCTTTTTTCCTCCTTTTTATTAGTCACCCTTATAACGTAATGGGTGCTATAAAAAATTCTTTTTAAAAGAGAATTTGATCCAAATAGTTTATTCGGATCTGATTCTCTTTAATTCTTTAAGAAGCATATGATCTTCAATAGTGAAGACCACTATTGCTTCTCCCTTGAGTGCACCTTCAACGGTGTACCCGAAGGTTTCTTCTACACCACAAGAGAATTTGTGGTGAATGATTTGCATCTCTACCATATTTTCATCTCCTTTTAAGTTAATAGTTCATTAGTCTAAAGGTTTCATTCTTGCTTATAGGGGAAACCAGTAAAAACCTATTATTAATATCTACTTATTTAACAAATCAATAGCGATTTGTTTTCCAAGTAGACAGATCACATCATCTGGGTGATTGTTTAGGAAACTATCAAATTTATCAATAGCAGCTCTATAATCACCTAGTTTGAGGAGCAATAATCCGTGATATTTGAAGACTTCGAAACGAGGGCTAATAGATTGAGTGAACTCTGCTTCAAATTGCATATCCGCTTGATGGAATCTGCCTTCTCGGATTGATTCTAATCCTCTTTCTAGATTAGTAGTCATTTTATCACCTATTTAATTGTAACCGGTTCTTTATTGGTTTATGTGTACTAAATATTTGGTTTACAAGGAACCAAGTAGGTTCACAGGGCACAAAATTAGCACACAGACCACAGAAAAGAACGGTTCACTAGTTTATACATAAAAAATTGAGGAAATTTTGTATACGAAAAATAGTAATTTTGATAAAAAATAGTAAAAAATAATAGAAAAAGGTAAAAAATAGTAAAAAAATAATAAAAAATAGTAAAATTTGTTTAAAAATCAGTAAAAGTTTGACGAATCTCATCTAAATTGATCCACGCCAACTCATCACCATGAGAATCACGTAAAACCAACCAACCTTCGCCTTTAAAAACTTTGATATTATAATAAAAATCGTTGTATTCGATGGGTTTGTTTGATGTTTTTCTTTTTGTCATGGTTTTTTTACCTCATATTTGAGTATTCTTTTGAAATTTTTGATGTCTCGTTTGTCTAAAACGGCTTCTAAGCCTCTTTTTTGGGCTTCATTATCTAATTTTTCGACTTTTTCTCCATATAAATCGAAAAATTTAGCCTTTTTTGACCCTCTTTTAGGGGATAAACGAGGGGAATTGTTCTTATCAACACTAAAAAGATAATAACTATCTCTATTCCATCTGAACCAATTCGGATTATATAAATCTCTGCCCATTTCACGAATTAATAAGTCTGGTGGGTTTTCGTTGTATACGAAATCGAAGATATTGAACAGATCGTTCGTCTCAAGTTCAACATTTAATGCTTCAATATCATCATATAATAAGGGAATTGCTTTTTCTAGGTCGTCAAAATTCCAGCATACGAATTCCATTGCTCTGGAACTGTCTTTTGCACGGTATAAATGTTTTCTTCTTAATGATAATTGTTCATCTAGTAACCAGAAGTCGTTGATTTTCATGCAATCTATAAGATTTGATTCGCCATCTACGATGAAAATGCCTTCTCCGAACCCGTCTAAATCACGTTTTTCTATATGATAATTTCCAATGTATCGTGTTATGATGACTGGGAAGACTAGGTATTTGCATTCTTGTGTGATGTTTGGTATTTTTAGGCTGGTTTCTAGTGGTGATATTTTGACCATTTTTGATTTTTTTGCGTTTTTGAATCGGTTTCTGATTTTTGTGTGTGGCCATACTGTTTGTGGTATGATGTTTTCGATTTTGTGTTCGTATTCCCATACTTGTTCGAAGCTTCGTAGGTCGAAGTTGAAGATTGTGTAGAGTGTTTGTACTTTTTCCCAGAAGTGTTCTTGGTCTATTTGTTTTTGGTCTTCTGTTAGTGTCCATAGGATTTCTTTGCAGGTTTTTGAGCGTTGTCCTATTGGTGGTTGGTAGTTGTAGAAGTAGAGTAGCCATCCTGCTTCGTCCATTACGGCTTTGCTGTCTTGTCCGTGTAGGCATCGGCCGATTCCTTCTTTGAATTCGGAGAATGTGTAGTTGTTTGGGTCTTTTGGGACGAATTTTGGTCCGTTGCTGTTTAGTAGGTAGCTGTCTTGTGGCATTTTATTGACCCCATTTGTTTCCATAATTTGTTGTACAACCTCCTTTTAAATATGATTTAAGAGGGCCTGATGTGATCGCATACGGTGGTTTATAAGGATCATCTTTTTTAATGATGGTTTGTGGAGCTTGTTTTTTCTTCAACTCATCTATTTCTTTATGTAAATCATCTATTTCTTTCTCTAATTGTTCAATTCTTTTTGCTAGTCTTTCATATTGATGCATAATTATTCACCTTTAAGTATGTTTAATAAGATAATTGCATTATTTATGTCTTCTTGTGTTCTGTCGCTTTCGTATAGTGCTGTTGCTATTTTTCTTGCGACTTTGGGTTCTTGTTGTAGTTTTTTTAGTTTTATGCAGTATTGTATGCATTTTTTTATAGTATCTTGTTGATCCATTCGTCCACTTCCTCGTCACTTATGTCGTCTGTTATGACTTTGGGGTTGTTGCTGTAGTCTTCGTCTGGTGCCATTTCGTATTTTTCTTTGGCTTTGGTGTTGTCGTTGCCTCCTTGGCTCATGTTATATCCTATATGGGGATTGTCTGATGAGTACATGTTGATGTAGTGTTCTTCTACGAGGTCTAGTTTGTCTTCGTCAACGTTGTCTGCTAGGATTGCGTAGTGGAATGCGTCATCACCGTATTTGCGTATGCCTCTGCATAGGCAACTGTTATAGATGGGTTTGTTTGGGTTGTGTGCTTCCCATAAGTGTTGTTTGAAGCGTTCTTCTGCACTTCCTATGCTTTTTCCAATGTAAATTTTATTATTCACTATATTTTTCATTATGTAGATTACTCCCATTAATATCACCTTTTTTCGTCGAAAAGATAATGTCCGTTATAATTTTCCCAGTCGTTTTCGGTTGCTTGTTTTATGATGTGTTTGAGGTTTTGTATTTCTCTTTGAACTATTATGTTTCTGCGTAGGTCGTCGAGTGCGTGTTCGCAGTATATGAAGTGATCAACCTTATTTATATGGGAATTTATTGTTTCGTAGTCTTTTTCGTTGTATTTTGTTAAATCTTTTAGTAGTTCGTCTGGATTTAGGTGTTTCCATGTATAAATGATGTCTAATCTTATAAAGCAGGCGTGTAATTCATTTATTAATGTTAATTGTTTTGTGTATCCGAAATCCTTGTTTTTGCGTTTATCTTGTAGTTCGGTGTACGTTTGGACGATTTTTCGTCGACAGTTGTCTAATTCGATATTGAGAACTTCTTTGATTTCCATTTTTAAAACCTACCTTAATTAATATTTATAAAGTTACCATTTATATAGTTTATCCCATAAGGTATATATATTAGAAAAAATAAAAAGATTTCTATGAACCCAGAAAAGATAAAAGAAGTTTTATTAAAGGCCAAACAAAAACCATCCTTCTTTGCATCACACTTTCTCGTAGGGAAGGACGGAGGCCCCCTTAAACTCGAAAAACAACAAGAATTATTCGTTGACGATCCAAGTCCATTCAGGATCTTTTTCGCATCACGACGTTCCGGAAAATCAATAGCACTCAGCGTCGACATACTCCACACAATGTTCTTCAACAAAGACTACCACATAACCTGCCTAGCCCCAACACTCAACCAATCCAAAGAATTCGCAACAGTATTCGGAGACCTAATCGACAGATCCCCACTACTAGGCAGCAGCGTAGTCGTAAACAACAAAATGGAGAAAAAACTCACAAACCGTAGCAGAGTATCATTCCTAACAGCCGGATCAAGCTCCGGAAACAACGAAGACTCCGCAGTAGTCGGAAGATCACCAGACGAACTCGTACTAGACGAAATGCAATCCACAAGCGACGAAACACTCGGAACAATCATGCCAGCAGCAATAGGACAACAATCCGAAATGAAAATCACACAAGCAGGAACACCAAGAGCAAGAAGCGGAATGTTCTACGACTCAATCAAAAACGCACGATACCTAACAGAATACTACAACAACCACTACCACGAAGAAATCAACCCACACGGCAGATACTCACTCCACAAATTCAAAATAACAGAAACAGACGAAGACGGCAACGTACTATTATCACGAAGCCCAAGAGTAAGCATCGACGACCTAGAAACCATCAAAGAAACAATCGGACTACAAAAATTCCAAAGAGAATTCGAACTACAATTCCTCGACGCAAGCACAATCGTATACAACGACAGCCTAATACAAAAACAAGGAATACTACAAGAACCAAGAATATTCTTTAATAGAAACGTAGCAGTAGGCGGAATAGACATAGGAAAACAAAGAAACAACACAGTCCTATCCATCGCAACATACGAAAACAACGTCTGGCAAGCAAAATACTTCTTCTCATGGGAATTAGGAACAAAATACCGAGACATAGTAAACTGGCTGAAAATCACATTACCACAAAAATTCCCAAACTTCAAAGTACTCTCCGTAGACCAAACAGGAGTCGGAAACGCCATATATGAAGATTTAGAAAATAATATAAAAAATTATCTTGTTGAAGGAGTAATATTCAGCCAACCATCCAAAGTATCACTAGCAGAAGGATGTGTATCCAAACTCGAAAACGATATATTACGATTCTATCCACATAAAACATTGTTACGTGAAATGAAAGATTACAACCGTACATTAACGGACGCAGGTCGTATCGTATATGAAAAAGGAGTGTCAGATGACTTCATAGACAGTTTCAACCTACTCAGTAACTCAATAGATGTAATGATGAACAAAGGATTCTTATACCATTATACCCACAACAGACCATGGGTATCATCATTAGGAATAAACTCAAAACAAAGAAAAGACAACATCGGCGGTCTCAAACAAAAAAGAATAGATAGAAGAGGTAAAACATGGTAGAAAAACTACAAAAAAAATACGTCACCCGTTTCAACACCTTCGCCAGACACAGCGTCAACATCACAAACATAACATACAAAATACTTGACGGACTATACCGCAGAACGATAATGAACAAAGTCATAAGAAAATACATATCATCAATCGTTCCACCATTCTTCAACATCCACGTAGAAGATGAAAATGGCGAAAGAATGTTCGACATAGAAAAAGAACTGAAACCACTAAACCGTAAAGTAAACAGAACATTCCTATCAGAAGTAGAAAAATACTTCTTCCTCTACGGAACGGCAATCGTATACATAGGAAACATAGAAAACGACTTATTTTTATTAAACGAAAAAGAACTCACAGTCCGAACATCACCAGATATCGACCACCTCGGAGAAATCATAGGATTCGACTACTCATACTACGGAAAAGACGTATTCATACCACTATCAGACGTAGCAATAGTAGCAAACGACCCAGACGTCGACGAACTATTCGGACACTCCATAATCGAACACACCATAGACACACTACACCAATACCTTAATGATAATCTAGCATTAGCACAAATCCTAGACCAATACTCAGACCCAATCCTCTTATGGTTAATAGACGTATCCGAACTACAAATGACCAATGAAGATGAATTCATCTCCAAAGTAAAACATGAATTATGGACACAACTTGACAATGGAGATGACGTAGTAACCGACGCAAGAGTAACACCAGAACTAATCGAATTTTCACAAACAGCATCACACCTCGTAGACATACTAAAACAAGCACGTACAGACCTTGGTATGTTAACAATACCACAATCATTACTCGGTGGACCAGCAGACAACCTCTCAGCAATTAAAGTCCAAGTAGGATTCTATTACGAAGAAATCAACAACTACAAGGCAATCCTAAATGACTTCATCGTAGATAAAATCTACAAACCATACCTTGAAAAAATAGGATACGTTGAAGGAACAGACTATCATAACATTTACATTGGTTTTGGAATTGCAAACGCAGAACTACCATCAGACTCAATCATATGGTTAAAAACAGCATTCGAATCCGGTGTAATAACCTTAGACGAATACAGAGCAGCATTAGGCTACCGTGGAAGAGCACCAGGAGTTACCGAAGAACTAGAAGAATATGTCAAAGTAAAAACAATCAAAGATGAAAGCGTCAACGACCCATACAACAAATCAACGGCTCAACCATCCAAAAACGGTAGAGACCCTGAACAAAAAAGGGATGGTTAAATGTACACATGCTATAAAATGACAAACACAAAAAACAATCGTCCCTATTTCGGACGAACCGAAAACTATGAGCAACAAATCAAAAACCATAAGTCATTCCTTCAAAACAAGAAACACTTTAACAAACTATTGCAAACATCTTATGATAATGATAATCTTGATTTGACATTTGAAATCATTGAACAATCTGATGATCCGAAAGAAATTGCCCTTTTAGCAATTGACTTAATCACAGAAGCCGAATCTCATATGGCATCTCAAGGTTATAATCTTTATTCTGATTTCACCGGGAATCAATCTCGTTATTTTCAACCAGAATTATTCAATGAAGATATATTATTTTATTACTTATTACATAACAGAAACCAAACGTTAAAGTATTTTAACATAACGACCAATGTACTTAATTTTAAGTTAAGATCTAATCATTTACTTAAAGAGAAAATGAAGATTTCATCATACCAACAAGGATATTGCATGGCACAATACATACTCATGCTATCAAACGAACAATTATCATCCGCACAAATATTCAACAAACTAGACCACAACTTTGAAATATCAAACCGTATCAGACTCACACCACACAAAATATCAAAAGCACTAAGCGGATACCCAAATATACATAAGGAAAAGAAAAGTGGGTCATTAAAATTCTGGATTAATAGTTAATGTTTAAATAAATCAACCATTCAAACTTATTTATATAATAATTTTTATTAGGAGATTTTTCATGAAAGAAAAATTGACATTATACAATAATACATTATCACCAGTCAAGACAAATGAAAATGGTGATAAATTAATATCAGGATTAGCCGTCCATGAAGGAACCTATCATGATATTATAAAAGTTAGTGCTGACGAGATTTCTAACGCAACTAACAGTATAGTTAACGCTACACTCTTAAAAGATCACCAAGGAATCTGTGATAATGCCGTTGGGAAAGTAACCTTCTCAAAAAACTTTTTTGACGAAGAAGCTGGAAAAATGGCAACATATTATGAAGGATTCGTTGATAGTGACGAATCTGACCTTATCAGAAAAATTGATAAGGGCATCATAGACGCCTGCAGCATTGGATTCAAATACGATCCAGTCTGCGATCTATGCGGAAAACCATTAGGTGAATGTGAACACTGGCTCTGGGACGATAACTTCGCAATCAGAGCAACCAATATTGACGTGTTCGAATTATCATTAACACCTATACCAGCAGACCGTAAGGCCAGCGTAAGCGGATTTTCCGAAGAGTTATTTAGCGAAAGCTTAGTAGATTTAAAAAATAAAACAGGAGCAAAAAATATGACTAATTTTGAAGAAAAGTACACAGCTTTATCCGATAAATTTGCAGATGCAGAAGCTTCTCACAAAGAAGAGATTAAAGCCTTAGAAGCAAAATTTGCTGAAGAGAAAAAAATCTTAAAAGAAGAACATGACAATGCAATCAGTGATAAAGTTGGAGAAGTTCTTAATGCTAAAAAAGATTTAGAAGCATTACAAACCAAATATGATGAATTATCTGCTTCCTACCAAAAATTAGAAGACCAAATGAAAGAAATCAAAGAAGCAGAACTCTCTGAGTTAAGAAAAGAAGTATCTGAATTATCTGAAAAAGTTGGTGCTGACCTTACCGAAGAAGAAATCGCAGAATTCTCCGAAGGCACTTTATCCAAATACGCTGAGATGTTCAGTAAAATCGCAGAAAAAAACACCCCAACTGTCCTTGAAGGTCAAGAAAAAAGAGATACCAAAACTTACACTCAAGACGAATTTGAAGAGGCAAGCCCTCTTGAAAAACTCTCTATGAGAATTTACTAAGGTGATTATAATGATAGAAAGTTCAGGACAAATTTTAACAGGCAGAGCTGCTGAAGACCTCGAAGCTGTTATTGAAGTAGTAGAAGGAACCGACGGCTTCCACAGAAGCAAATATAAAGCTCTTATGTTAGCAGACACCTTCCCAACCCCAGATTCTGAAACCAAAGGTACTTGGGTAGTAATTGCTGACACCGGAGAAGAAAAAAGATTCTTAGGAGTAGCAGGAGACGACACCGTCCCTCACGCTAACATCGTACTCGACAGTGGAAACCCAGTTATCGATTGGTACTCCTCCCACAACTTCAAACAAGGTGATGTATTAACCTTTGAAAGAAACGGAGTAATCCCAGTTATCGCTGAAGGAGCAATCAAAGAAGGAGACCTCCTTTGTCTCGGAGCAGACGGAACCTTCAAAACAGCTGGAAACAACGATACCGCAGTAGGTAGATCTTACGAAAATGCTGAAGACGGAGACGTATTCAGAGCATTTATCACAGCATTATAAGGAGAGATAAAATGAAAAACATAGGTTATTTCGCTAACGCACCAGATCACTCTTCCGATGGTCACTTCCGTAACAATACTGAAGTAGCACCTGAAATCATCAAATACTTAGAAGATGAATCTGATCTCAGACCATTTTTCGTCTCTAAACCAATGAGAGGCGTATTATCAAAATCTTTCAGAATAGCTAAAGACGAAGGCGTAGCTGTACAAATCGCAGGTAACGCAGAGGTTCCTCGTGCAGAAGACGTCGAAAAAATGTTCACCATCTTCCTCCACAGAAACGCAACCGGATGGAAAGTTGATGACGACGACAAAAAAATCAACTCTGACGACCCACAATACCTCAGCCGCAAAATGACCAGAGCTATGGAAAGATTATACAAAAAAGAAAGATTAGACATGAAAAACGTATTCGTTGCAGCACCACAAAACACCTTATCTTATACTGGAACTGTAACCGTAGACGACATCAAAAACGCAGTAGTCACCATGATTACCCAAACTAGTGGCTACGGAATGGACGATATCCAACCAGACATCGTATTCATGTCCTACCAAACCTTTAGAGAATTACAATTAGACCCTAACTTCAAATACGTACCAGAAATCTTCCAAAGACTCTTATTAGAAGGAAAGATCTCTGCAAGTGCAACCAGATCCCCATTATCCGGACCAACCGGTCAAATCGTAGACGGATTAGACATCTACTTAATGAACGAATTAGGATCTGACATAATCTTACTAGACTCAACCAAAGAAGCATTATGGTTAGCAGAAGACCAAGAACCAACCATTACCAGATACAGAGACGATGAACACATCTCCGATATCGTAGATATCAGACACGACCAACAACCTGTATGTGTAAGACCAGAATGCTTATTCAAATTATCCAAAGCGTAGATTAAATAATATTCTAAAAAGATAGAGGTGAAAAAAAATGACAGATAAAAAAGAAGATACTAAAAAATCTACTAAAGCTACTACTAAAAAGAAAAGCACCCCTAAAAAGGTCAAATTAACATACAAACCATTGTTTTCCGCATCAAGGAGCTTCACAGCATCCTTGACAAAGAAAACAGTCAAACTCGACCACGGACTCGAAACAATCGTAAGCGAACCACTAATCAAAGGTTTACCAATGTTACTCACAGTCCACGCCGGAGAAATCATAGAAGTAACAAAAACACAATTCGACGCACTTGAAAAAGCAGGCTTTATCGAAAGCAAAGAACAAGTAGCAAGAAGAAAAGAACTAGAAAAACATATACCAAAACAACACCCACAAAGATTAACATATGATATGATGGCAAACAACATAGACAACAGTCTAACACCACTACAATCATCAAATCTTTACAGTGACAAATTAATAGTAGTTGATTAAAATGCTAGAACCAGATGACTTGCGATTCCTATTAAACCTAAAAGATGATCGTTTCTCAAACGAACACCTCCAAATGCTCATCGACCTTTATACAGACAAAGTCGTAGCAAAAATAAAAATGCTCGACCCAGACTCTGACGCACTCAGTTCACCTCTGTTCGACGAAGCTCTCCTTGCAGGGATTGCATGCCATCTCTCTATGATGGATCCAACCATTTTTATGGCCCCAACAAAATATGAAGTTGGAGACACAATGGAAGAATGGGACGATGTTAACGACGCCGACAAAAGAGGAATACCTTCATGGTGCGACAGATATAATAGTGCTTTAGAAGATTTATCAAATAGTATCGCTGATGTAAAAAACGTCTTAGTATTCAGAAGAAGAGGACTATCCGCACACCCTAGATGGTGTCACGACATAGGCTTTCGCAGGTGGGGATTATGACATTCGCCGATATAATGCGATACGTACATAGACCAGAAGAAAAAATTTACCTAGTAGGTAAAACGAAACTCACCACCAAAGACGAATTCGGATTCGCCCAAACCACTTATGGAGATATACAAGAACTTACTGGAGTAATCCAAAGAGATCAAAATATTGAAATAGCGGAAAAGGGTACGGAATCAGAACCACGATATACTGGTTATTTTATACCAGACTTTATTCTTGAAACAAGTAAGATAAATGAATATCGTATTCGACACGAAAGACCTCATGAAACACTAATAATGAAAATCATTGAATATAACCCAAACTTATTCCTCGAACACACTAGAGACCATATACAAATGACATTAATCATTGACAAGAAGGTATAAATAATGGATATACAAATGGACGTAAACATCGATGAAACTAAAGCCCAAATGGGCAAAGTCGTTGTACCATTAAACGTTTTATCCAATGAACAATTACATCAACTAGGAAACAAATTAAAAGAATTAATGTCAACCATTATAGAAGAACGTGGACTCGTTAAAACAGGACGTTTACGTGATAGTTTCTTTTTTAATATAGTAGATAATAAAAAAGAACAATATATTGGTTTACTAAATGATGTTGAATACTTGCCATATGTATTAGGCATAGAATTTGGATCATATAGTGGTGGAGATGTAACAACAGATCCACAAGGAATAATAAGAGAATATTTCAGCAGAGGAGCTGCCTTAGCAGACGATTTTATTGCAAACGCAGCTAATGTACAAACCCCAGAAAATAGTTTCTCAGTAAACGATTCAATGAAAATATTAAGTATATATAACAGAATGGGTGCTTAAACATGAACATAACAATAAGAACATTATTGGAAGTATTAGGAGATCCACAAGAAGAAGGCGGATATAGTCTCCCATTAAACGGAGAACTTATATCAGTACATCTTAATAAAGACCACACCACACACTATCCAGAAATCGTCTTATCACCATTCATAACACAAAAACCATTCACATTCAACAGATGGACAGACCACAACTTCGATGAATACATAAGCTATCGTCGTGGAACATGCCAAGTAGACATCCTTGATAAAAACCTAGCCAAAGTAAACAAAATCTTCCAAGAAATAAAAGAACGACTATGTGACTTCTTTTTCCTAGAACAAGTAATATACAATTACAACGAACACTTCGAAGAATTAGAACCTAATTACTATAAAAACATTAGTTACGGACTAGGCGACCTATTCAAAGACATCTACTATGTAAATGTTGAATCACAACCACTAAAAAGAGTCGATAATCTTGATGATCTTATTGATGACTCCTATTATGTTGATGAAGAAGCATTATATATTAAAACAGAAAAATGTTTAAAGTCAATTGAGATTAATGTGATTACGCAAGGCAGATTACTATCTAACCATGATTCATTAATGAACCGTGGATTAATATATTATGATTTATCTGAAATTCGTAATTTAAGTGCATTAGAAGATAATGAAGTTGAACGCTGCAGCTTTGACATTGAAGTGACATACGCTGTAAGAACAAAGCGTGACGATATACATGACGTTGATTACCTTAAATATGATGATGAAATAATGTGATACTATGGCAATTAAAACTAAAAAAAGAACTAAGAAGTCTAAAGCTAAAAAGACTCCCAAACAACCTGAACCTAAAAAATATAGTATTGACGAACTCGTTCAAATTTTAGGCTACAGGTATACTGAATTAAAATTAAAATATATAGCCAATAATATTTCTATACATAAGAAATTATCTATAGATGAGGCAAAAAAATTATAAAAAAACTTAAGGAGAAAAAAAAATGGTTGTTAACATTCCAACATTTCGTTTAAGAGTCTCCAATGGAGCTCTCGAAACACAAAGAGACCCTGAGTATCTTTTTGCTTATGTTATTGAAGCACCAAAAGGACCAGTTTTAACTCCAACCTTTGTGCAATCCAATGCAGAAGCATTAGAAGTCTTTGGGGTTGACTTTGCAGCTCACTTCAATCAAAACCCACAAGGATTATTATTAATCAGAGTTGCATACAAAGACATGAAAGCGGCTAGCGTAACTTACCAAGTAAAAGGCCTCGATGACATTATCATAAAAAGAAATAGTAAAGGTACCGGAACCGGAACCACTGTCATCTCTATTACTAAAGACCCTGACTACACTGGCTACCGTCTTATTTTAAGAATTCCAGAATTAGGAAACAAAACTTACAAAGGTATTAAAAACCTTAAAACCGTATTTCAAAGAATCAACAATGTTGCTGGAGAATACGTTACCATTGAAAATGACCCAGCATTAATCTCTAAAGAAAAAGATGAAGCAAAATATGCAATTGTAGCTCAAACCGGAGATGGTATAGAAGACATTACCGACGCAACTAATGAATCACCAACTGACCTTGGTAAATTACAAGGCGGATCCAACGGTTTCATTAAAGTTGCAGAAAACGGAAGCGTAGGCGACATCATCTACACTAAAAAAGGATTTGTAGCTCCTAGTGCAATCCAAGCTGAATCCGGAGATTCCACCACTACTTATTACAATAAAGATGGTTCTGAAACCAAATTCGTAACCACCAGTGCTGAAATCAAAGAAGAAGCATTCGATGAATACGTATCCGCAGGATTCGCAACCGAAGACCAAATTAAAACCGAATCCACCGCACTTACTACCACCTACTATAATGCAGATGGAAGTGAAGAAATATATGTACAAGGAACCTTAGAAGCTGAAGCAACTGAAACAGCTATTACTCAAGTATACACCAAACAAGCTTCCGTAGAAATCTTCGAAAAAATCGAATTCACCGAAGACCCAGACGCATACCAAGAAATCACCTCTGCAGACGGAACCTTCGTACCAAACGACGTATCCGAAGAATTAAGATCCGTAGCTTCCGCAGACCAACAAGAAGCATTCGCAAAAGCATTCCGTGTACTTGAAGGAGAAGACGTATTAGGAGTATCCGTATTATCCGCATCTCCAATCGCACATCTCGTAATGTTAGAACACGTACAAGACATGAACGAATCCGAAGTAGGAAGACTCAGATTCGGTATCACCGCATACATCCCAGATCAATTCTCACAAGACAATTTCGAAGCAGAAATTGAAGAACAAGGATCCCCATATGGTGATGGTGCAATCTCAATAATGTCTCTCGAAGCAGAATCTTATAACAACGAATACATTATTTATGTAGGACAAGGAGTGGCATTCAGACCATCTGAAGGAGAAGAAATCCAATACTTACCACCACACAAAGCAGTACAATTATACACTGGTATAAGAAGCCACTTAAGTTACAAAAACGCTATCTTTGGTGGAGAAGAGAAAAAGGTCCTTATTGGAGTAGAAGACGTAATCCCATTCGAATATAATACTAACATGGGAAGACTCAAAGAAATCATGATCGAATTAAACGAATCTGGAGTCTGTATCTTCAAGAAAGAATACGGAGACGTAACCTTCGTAGAAGGAGTAACCACCTCCCGTTCAGATGTATTATCTCACGAATCCATCATGTCAATCGTAGCACACGTAAGCAAAAGACTTATCGCACGCTGCAGACCATACCAAGGTCAAAACTTAACTGAAGACCTTAAAGCAACCCTCAAAACCGCATTACAAGGCGAATTACAAAACATTACCGATACCGATAAATCATTAATCTCTATTGAAGAATATAACCTCGCACCTTATAATGTAGAAGTATCCTCCGCTGCTATGGTAAGATTCGACGAAAAAGGATCACTCATAAGAGAATCAAAAATCGTTGTTAAATGTAAAATCGTACCTGTTGGAGCACTCAGAGATATTGATTTAGGAGTAATCGTAATATAAGGAGGCTAAAAGAATGGCAGACGAAAACTCAACTCAAATTTGGACCAACGGATACATCGTACTCGGAAACTCCACCAGAATCCCAGTAGAAGAAGTATCCATCGATTTAAGCAGAGACCTCAAAGAGTATTACAACTCTGGAAGTCCAAAAGCAGCTGCTTTAATCCCAGGTAACGAAAAAATCGACTTCAAAATCAAAAGAATCTTTTCCAACGTTACCCTCATGAACATCTACTTAAAAAGATGTCAATTCAACATGGTATTATTCAACAACACCATGGACCCAGGTAACAACACCACCGGACAACAAGTATGTGCCCTCACAGGTTGTTTATTAGAAAAGAACAGCTTAGGTACTCTTGGTAAAGGTGACCCAGTAGAAGAGGACGTATCCGGTAAAGCATTAGACATTACCTTTAACATTACCGAAATCGCATCCTTTGTGAATACTACTTGTACAAACCTCTAAAATGGTTTGTACCATTCTTTTTTTTTATTTTTTTTAAACACCTCTCTTTTTTTTTATAACTATTTTTTTTAAACACCTCTTAACTAATATTTAAATATATCTCTTCATAAAAAAGATAAATATATTATATTAATAGAGGTAATAAATATGGCAAACCAAAACGAATATATAATTGAAAATGACAACTGGGACGACCAAAAACCTAGAGAAACTGTACAAATGACTAACGCACACCTTCCAGAAGGTTTAGAAATTATTGACGAAGACTCTCCACAAGAAAAAATCCAAAAAGAAATCCAAGACCTTGCAAAACAAGAAGGACTTGAAGGAACCGACATGATCGGTGGAGAAGGAGCAAGCCCAGAAGAAGTAATTGCAGCTATGAGAGCAGAACAAATGCCAGAAGGAGCAAGAAAAAACAAAATCGAATACGAAGACAAAAAAATCGCAGAATTCAAAGAATTAACCGCAACCAGAGAAATGCTCTTCGGCAGATTAAACAAACCAGTTAAACTCTATGTAAATTACGGTACCGATCCAGAAACTGGCGAACCACAAAAACTCGTTTTCCTCGCCAGAAGACTATCAGAAACTGAAAACAATCATTTAATCAATTATAAATTAATTGGTAAACAATTAAGTGAACTCAACCGTTCTGAATACGAAGATTCCATGGCATTCCGTCGCAGAACACTCGCATCAACCATCGTAGAACCAAAATTAACAGAACAAGAATGGGCCAACGATGTCGACAATGCAATGGTAACAGCAATCTTCGACGAAGTACAAAAAATGTTAGAGGACGTATCTGACTCAGATATGTTTCAATAAATATCATCAACAAATCAAAGAGAATAGACAATTGCAATTGGATGGAGAATTATGTCTATTCTTAAGAAAAACACCAACAGAAGTTGCCATGATGGAAAAAGAAGGATTATTATCATATGAAGAGAAAATATTCTTATATGCTTTCATACAATGGCGTACTGAATTCCAATTGCAAAATCATGTATCTTTATTTTAAAAGGGAAGTATAAAAAATGGTAAAAACTACGGATTTTAATGTTCAAACACAAATGAATTATGTTGTAGGTAACATGAGCGGTTTTACCGCTGCCTACACGGGGATGGATAATTTATCTGCTCTTGTATCTTCATTAATGACTTCCTATACCACTTTGGCTGGTACTGGACGTGCAGCTTATGCAAGTATTGGGGCAGCTGTTGCAGCTGTTGGTTTAAAGTCAGCTGAAGCATTTGGTGAGTATCAACGTGGAATGAATATTGTTAAGGCAATTAGTAATAATACGAATGCTCAAATGCAAATGCTTGCTCAAACAGCAAATCAATTCTCATCCCAATTCCGTATGGATATCAGTGATATTAATGATGGATTAGTAACTCTTGGTCGTGCAGGACTTACAGATGTTAATAATCAAATTCAAGTATTGCAAAATGGTTTACAAGTTGCTAAGCTTGAAGGTATGAATCTTGCTGCGGCTTTAGAGGATATTGTAACTACAACATCATTATTAGGTGGTGACGTAAGCCGTAATGATTTTGGAGCACAAAGCTCTAAAGTTAGTAATTTACTTGTAGCAACTTCCCTTTCTGGTCCTCTTGATGTAGGGGATGTTATTGAAACATTAAAGTTCGCAGGAGGTTCTGCAGCCGCAGCCGGTGCTAACCTTAATAATGAAGAAGGATTAAAGGATTTACTTGGTACTATTGGTGCATTTTCTCAAAAAGGTGTAATCGGTAGTATAGCAGGTACTGCTTTACGTGCATTCATTACAAAACCAGCTAGCCAAGATAAAACTGTTAAAGATGCTCTTGCGGAATTAGGTCTTGATGCTTATTCATTATGGGAAAAAGATGAAAAAAATGGTTGGCAAATGAAGCCAATTGCTGAACAAATCGGATTAATTACTGATGCAATGGATAAGCAACATATGACCAACCTTGATAGGATTGAAGTTTGGGGTGACATTGTTGGTAACAAAATGGGACAACAAATGCTCAAACTTGATGAAAATAAGATTAAAGATGTTACGAAGGATATTGAGCATCAAAGAAGTCTTGAAGAGATCTATCAAGGAACATTAACTAATTTTGCTTCACAAGTTGAAAGACTTAATCAAGTTTTCCAATCTATTTATCGTAATATTGGTAGTGGTTTCGCCACTAGTTTAACCGGTATTGTTCAAGGCTTAGCCGATGTTTTTGAATTTTTAAATAGTATTGGTAATGGAGTTCTCTTTAAAATGGTTGCACCTATTCTTGGACCATTAGGTTTAGCTGGACTAGCTAAAGGTTTACAAGATGTAGTACAATTATTAGGTGCACTTAGAGCTAATATTAAATCTAGTGCTGAAAGACCAATTAAAGGTCAACCACTTTATCAACCATATGAAGATTGGATAACCGGTGGTAAAAAAAATAAATCAACCGGAGTTATTGAATCTAGTGGTGCCATAAGTATTTCTGGACCAACAACAATACAAAATACAGGAAATATGACTTCATATAAAGATTTTATGAAAAATCTTTCTAATAAATATAATGAAGATTATAGAAATACCCCTCAATGGAGAGCTATGGAAGAACAAGCAAGAATGGGATTATCTAATTCTGTTAAGACTATGGGTTATACTCGTCCAGGAAATGTTTTATCCAAAGGAACTGCATATGATATTACAATGAAGGATCCTACAAAATTTTCAGAGAAAGATTTAGCTAACCTTCAAAAATATGAAAGTAATAAAATGGCAGTACAATATTTAGGAGATAAGTTACTTGAAAGTGGACAATTATTAACTAGGGATTTTCATTTAACAGATGAAGCATTAAATACTTTTCGTAAAGCTATGGGTTTGAGTGAAGAAAGTATGCCTACTCTAAGAAGATATGCTAATAAAGCATTTTTACAAATGAATAGGGATTATACAGATACATCAGCAGTAGATCCAACTGATCCTAAGGGTGAAAGAATAAATCCAGAGTTTGCGAATAAGATGGTTGAAATAGTTTCTAAACGTGCATTGTCTGCAATGTTTCGTGCGGATTATCTAGAGGAATTAGGTCCTAATGCAAACTTTTTTGAGTTTATAAAGAAAGGAGTAAATGCAACAGGGTTTGCAGAATATCTTAAAATTCCAATTGAAAATTTCAAAAAAGAAGCTGAAGCAAAAGGATGGAAAAAGGGCAGTGATGAATATGATATAGGTTATAAAAAAGCTTTAGCTAATCAAGCATCGATGGCTAACCTTGGTGCATTTACTTATTTAAACACAACGGAACAAAATAATAATGTATCTCAATTAGCTTTGCAAGCTGTTAATCGTGGTTTGGCAGGATTCACTCTTAAAGGAGGAGTTGATTCAAAGGTTAAAGAAGAATTAAATAGAACGAAACAATCCATAGAAGCTGATGCAGTCTTATTTGAAAAAGCTGGAGTTAATTTAGGTGGATCATTAAAAGAAGGATACCTTGGAATTGGATTAGGAATACACAGTCCAGGTTATATGTATTGGTATACTGTGGAAGAGCTTGAACGCATAGAAAGATTTTTATTACAATCAGCCTCTATATTAGAAGCTGATGGGAAAATAGCTGGTAGTAGTATCGTTAAAGCTTTTGAGAGTCAACCATGGATAACTAAAGGCATTAATAGTAACGAAAGATATTTACCTAATGAATTAATACCTCAAAAAAGTAAAGGTAATTTTCTTGTTTTAGATACCGAAACAACAGGAACAGATTTTCATCACACAGATTTAAATAAAAATAGTGGTATATTACAAATTGGAGCCGCTATGTTTGATATGGACAAGGAGGAGATGATGGATCCTGCGAAATGGGCATATAAAACAGGTGGCTTAGACCCTGAGGATTATGGAAAAAAGAATGCGGTTGTTCGGTATAGAATGAATGACCATAAAGTTGAAAATATTATTGAACCAGAAGCGGGAAGAGTAAGTAAAATCGATTATGATAACTTTAAAAAAGGTCAATTCCTAAGTGAAGAGCAAGAATTAAAGAATTTTGCTAATTATATAGAAAAAGTATTAGGAAAAAGTATTCGTACAGCTATTGAGTTAGGAGAAAAAATTAAAGTTGTTGCTCATAATGGGGAATTCGATATTAACGCTCTTTCAAAAACAATTGAACGAGTTAATATGGAACTTTCAGCTGCTGGTAGAAAAACTATTCCTGACTTTACTAAAGTTTTTGATTTAGTTGACACAATGAAGGTTGGGAGACAAGCTTTACAAGATGTATATGGAACTCAACCAATAAAAAAATTAGGGGCTGATGGAAGTTTATCTCTTGGTATAAGATATATGCAGAGCTTTGATGGTGGACCAGAAGAAATGCATTTTATGGGAAATGAAACACAAGAGAGTTATGGTAGGCTTACTGGCGTTGCAAAGAAAGAAATGCACGATGCATTTATGGATGCTTATCAAGCTGGGAAAATTTATATAAAACTTGAAAACAGAAATCTCCCTCGAGGACTTTTAGGATATGGTCCAACTTTTTATGACCCTAAGGAAACACCATTGATGTATGGTTTAGAATATTCACAGGCAATAACTGAGGCTCAATTACAAGATAAAGGGGGATCTCATGTACGTGATATAAGAACGTTTAAGGCTTTACAGGCACAACTTCATGCTCAAGAGACTTCTAATTATTATGATCTTGTGAAATCAGATTTAGATGAGGCAAGGAGACTTACGGGTCCAGGTGCTGCTGATGAGCATGCATTTCGTTTTTATGGTCCTTATGAAGAAAATTTAAAAGAAATTCGTAAACTTGAAGAACAGTTTGGTCCAGGTTTAGGAGGAACTATACCAAGACCAGATAAGGCTCCTATAGGTAAAGGGATTAATTACTTCACTCCTTTTAGTTTTATAAATAATTTCTCTGATAAACTCGGTTATGTATTTGATATTCAAAGAGAAATCGTTCAAAAAGGAGAAGCTGTTTTAGATTATGCAGCAAAAGCCCAAAAGGGCCCAACCTCCGGAGAAAAAGTTAAAGGAAAACAAAATCAACCAATTGGCTCAGCCTTACTACCATTTGGAGTACCTAATGATGAATCATATGGGTCCGCCTTTATAGATGAGAAAATTAATGAAAGCATGTTATTACAAAATTTACATGCAGCACGATATCAAGAATTTGAAACCCTTCATAAAATATATGCACAAGATTTCAATGATTTAGTTAATTTTGTAAATGGAAAATCATTTTATCACGGAAGTACACCAAAAGAAGTTCGTGATGATGGTACATATTGGTGGAGTCAAATTGGAGTTGACCCTAAAAAATTAAAAAATACTGGGTACACTGAGAATATTCATAAACTTACTTATGAACAAACTGCTAGTTATATTCTTGAAAAAATTCCTCGTATTTTTGGATCTGGATTATTTAATCTTTTAGATATTCAAAATGTATTACCAGGAATCTCTACTGCACAAGATGCTTATGGAAAACTTCATGTAGCTCCTACAGGAACATTTTATCAAGATGGAGTGTTAAAAGAAGGTTTTAGTACTCCACAAAAAGTATCTGCTCAAAGGGCTTTAACATTAATGGCTCAAGGTTTTGATGAATTAGGGATTTTAATTAAACCATTACAAAATTGGCTTAGGAATGCAGGAAGTGTTTTAACTAATACTTACGCTTCTAAACAATTACCTAATGCATTAGGTGATGTATCACCACAAATTGTTCACCAAGCACTAATGAAATTATTTAACCCTACACAAGGTGACCTTGGACAAATAAATGAATTAAAAAACAAATTCCTTTATGATAATAAAGAAAAAACTTATACCGAAAAATTTACTGATTTAGATGTTCAAAAAATTATACAAGGATTAGGAAAATTTAATAAATTTGGTGAATTTATAGGTTTAAACTCTTTAGGAGAAGAGTTTCTTAAAGATCATGGTTTAGGTAAAGATAAAGTTATTAATTTACATGATTTAACAAATATGGTTACAAATCTTTTGCATAAAGGTGAATTGTCAAGTAAATATATGCCTAGAAAGCTTGCACCACAAGAGAATAATGTTCGAGGAAATAATCGAGAGGATGAAGTTGATTATTATATAGAAGATCGTTTTACTAAACGAGATAAGGATAATAAGTTAGTTAATGATGTGATAGGTGGTAAGTTTGCTCATTTAGCAACCGTTCCACAAATGGTTGATTTTGTTAATCAAAGTAGTGGTTTTGATATATGGAATATAAAAAATGATCGATTAAGCTTAACAGATTTTAGTTATGATTATATGGATCTTCAAAAAGTAGAATCATCATTATTATTGATGGAAGAGTTATTTAAGACTAATACTCCTGGAGCTTACTATAACTATAAAGATGTTCATCCAATGGATAGTATGAAAACTATTGAGGATCTTCCAATGTATAAGCGATATATGCAATTATATAAAAGAATGAGTGGAGGTCTTGATTGGCACGTGGATCCTGAGTTACAATATAATAAAGTGAAAGCAAAGATCGCCGGTTATTATAAAAAAGACATAGAGGAAGGATATTTTGAAAAAGGTAAAAATGGTAAATATGAAAGAGTTAAAGAGGGTGGACGAATTTGGGAGATGATGAATAAAGCAGCTTATTCATATCATGATCCTAATATAACTTCAGAAGAGAAAAGATGGAGTAGAGAAGACGCTCAAAGAAGAGCCTTTAATATATATGATCCTAAGTTTGTTAATGGAAATCCTCTCCCCGCTTTTGTTAGTCAATTAAAAGATTTGCCTGATGGAATAGAAAAGTATATTCCAGTTGTTCAAAGACTTGCTAAATTACTTGGTGAAGGTTTTGTTGAAAATTTTAGAGATGGTGTTGGGTTTCATAGTCCAATTGAAGTAATTAATGAATTTAACGAAACATTAAAAGATCAATTAAATGAGACAGGAGTTATTACAAAAGAATCCGCTGAAAAGATAAAATTAGCGGCTGAAGAGATCCCGAAAGCAATCAACACAGCACTCAGTAAAGTAAAAACAGATGAGGAGATTGCTGCGTTAAGAGCACAACTCTTAATTCCTTTATCTAACGCTCAAAAAAATTTAGTAGGAGTTAAAAATCAACCTGATAAAGAAATCAAAAAGATTTTAAATACTGCTTATGGTGTACTTTCAACAGCTCATGGTGAGACAAAAAATTCCGTTGTACAATATGGACAAAAACAAGTCTTTAATCCTAATTTCTTATCAGATAAAGATCTTGCTAGTCTCGTTGATGAAGATCGAAAATTTCAAGAGAAAATTAAAGAAAAAGAAAACAAACCTGTGAAAATTAGTCAACCACAACAAAACCAATCTGAAAAAGCAGTAATGGCAGCTCAAGCAAAAGCTCAAAAAGAATATGAAAAATCCGCAAAAGGACAATGGGATAAAATGACAGCTGGGGTCCCGGGATCTGATGAGTTAATGAGAGTTGCACAAGCAGTGACGAAATATGAAAAAATAAAAAACCTTAATAAAGATAAACGTTATAAGGATATTCCACCTAATATGCGTGATTACATAAGAACTTATGCAACAGAAGAAGAAGCTGATAAAATTAATTCTGAGTACGCTCAACGGGCTAAAAGAAGAAATCAAATGAGTCAAATTAAAGAGAGACATCAATATGAACATGATCAACTTCATAATGCACGTATACAAATGGCAGAAGAGACTAATAAAAGAAAAGCGGAAATTAGGAAAAAAGAGGCAGAAGAAGAGAAGAAAGCTCGAATTATTAAGGAGAGAAATAGGCAATTTGCGAAACCTTATATAGATTATTATATGGAACAGGAAACTATTGCGGAGAAAATAGAAAGAGAAAAGAAAGAAAGAGAAGCAGAAAAGAAAGAAAGAGAAGCAAAAAGATATGCGAGAGCTCAAAGAAAAAAAGATCGTGCTAATCCAAAGTATATAGAACAGGCATGGAATTCTTTTAATCGATATGCGGAATTACAAAGTCTCCCGTATAATCTTCGTCATAAAGTATATAAAGATAATCAAGGTTATTTTGATTATTATGAATCATTAGAACAAGAAAGAAAAGAGTTAGAGAAAAAACTTCCACAAGCAAAAGTAGTAAAACCTCAGAAACCGAAAGTTGATAACCAAGAAGCTTATAAACTTGCTTATATGGAATATTATAATCCACAAGAAGCAAGAAAAATAATGGAAGAGAAAAAGCGAATGGTGGAAGAGGAAGAAAAAATAGCAAAGAGAGTGCAAAATATATCAAAACTTGCTAATCGACCTAAACAAGGACCACAATATGATATATATGGAGCAATGCGTTCTGTTCCGAAACGACGTAATCTTGATTATGGTCATCTTACCGCTGAAGAATTTTTAAAAAGAAAGAAAGAAGCTTCTATTATTAAAAATTTAGATAAATCCACACCATTAGATTTAGGACTTCTATCTGATAAGAAAAGTTTATCTAGTCGTCTTAGAGACGCTTATGGGTTTAAAAAATCTTCTAAGAAAAAATCTTCAGAGGAAAAACTTCAAGAGCGTAATCGACGTGCTTTAAACAAATGGACTTCTGATTTAATAAAAGGACATATTACTCAGGAGCAATATCATAGTTTGCAACAAGGATTATTAATGTCAGGAACAAATTTCAATGCTGCTATACAACAGTCTAAAAGTAAAATAACAGAATATAATGCTGAATTGACAAAATTAGACTCCTCAGAACAAGAAAAAAGAACTGAATTAGTAAATAAAATCAACCAAGAAATTGAAGCCATTATGAACGCAACAAGAGCTCAACAAATGGAAGCTACCGCTAGTACAGCAGCTGCTAATGCAGATATGCAAGAATCAAGAGCAGGTAGAATAAAAAGTATGCTATCAGGAGCTGGACAAGCATTAAGCGGCCTTCCTAATAAACTATTTGGTTTCATGATGCACCCAGCCATAATGGTTGGTCAAATGATTTGGGGATATATCCAACAAGGAATTGAAATGGTTAAACAACAAGAGCAAGAAAAAATTTCTAAATTATCAGAAATCGTTTCAAATGCTGATTCCGCATATGATGATCAACAATCTAAATGGGAAGAGGCACAAGCTAAAGAAGATGAAAGTTTCAATGAATTATCTGATAACGAAAAGCAAGATAAAATGCTTGAAGCTATATCTGCTGCTCGTGAAGATTTAAATAAAAATGGATATATTGATACGGATCCTGCCACTAAGGCTTTAATAGGAAAACAAAATGAGGCATTAAGAGCTAATAATAATTTAATTAAAGAAAAATCTAGTCAAGGTTTGACTGGATATGATGGTTTACAAGCTGGTTGGGAAGAGTTCATGAATGGTAGTGGTATGGTTGGAGATAAAGACGAATATGGTTTATTAGATCGTCTTGAAGGGTTAGTAAACCCAGAAAAATATCGAGATGATAGTAATACACGTCGTTTAGAAGCTCTTCAAACATCTCTTATCCAAATTGATACACGTGTTAAAAACATGGAAGAGTTTACAGAAGATTATCAACAAGTAATGGCAAGCTTTGGTATTTCCAATAAAAGTTTACTTGATATATATAATGTTAGAGGTATTGCTGATTTAGATAATCCAAACTTCCTTCAAGGAACCTTCTTTGATAAATCATCAAACGTTGGTATGGGTAAAGGAGGAATGACTGCCGAACAAATGGCTCTTTATATGAAAAAACAAGAGAAAATCTTAACAAGATTTGAAAATAGATTCATTAGGTTCGTTAGAAAAGGAAATAAAATAACCGCAGATCTTTCCAATGCTGATATCCATACTTTAGCTAAACAAATGGGAGTTAGTGATTTGGCTGCAGCACAAATGACAGCTGTTCATATGTTACAAAGAATTCAAGATGTCATGATTAATCAAATCACGCCTCAATTAACAGAGCAAGCTATCGGTATCTATCAAGGAAACTATACATTAACACAAACAGATCAAAAAGAAACCGCTCAAACTGCATTACAAAAAAGTTTAGATGCTGGTATTTGGGCAATCCAAACACAAGTTGCACAATTAGTCTATCAATCCACTATGGAGCAAGCATTATCTGATTACCAAGCTGCAACAGGAGATACAGAAACCGATACAATTGGTCTCTTACTAAATAGAGCAAGGGATAGTAGTTATCAATATCATGATATAGCACAAAAATATGCCGCTCAAGGATTAGGTAGTTTCACAGAAACAAGTAAAATTAATGAATATATAAACGCACACCCTGGAGCTACTCAAGAAGAGGCAATTAATGCATTATCAAAAGGATTAGTTGATAAAAATGGTAATGGTTTATTTGATGAGTTAGGTGAAAAATATAAACAAGCTGAGATAGAAAAACTAAACAAATACCAATATAACAGTACTGCCGATTGGATTTCTAAAAACGCAGGTTGGATCGGTGGAGTTGCTGGCGGAGGTATAGGTGCAGCAGCTGGATTCTTTGGTGGAGCAGGTGTTGGAGCTGTTCCAGGTTGGGCTGTTGGTTCTGCATTAGGAACTGGAGCTGGAGTTGCATTAGGAAACCTTATAGGTGGAGCAATGGGATCAACAATGCAAGATACCTATGAAGGTTGGACAAACTATACTAACGAAAAAATGCGTGATTTTGCCCTTAATGTACCAATAGATAGTTCAATAGAAACTTTAAATGACTATATGGAAAATGCAGAATCAGAAGGAGATAACGGTAAAGATAAGACTGATGATTCTGATGCAAATAAGCAACGTTATGTGCAATTAGCTATCTGTAACAAGAAAGCTATACCTAAACTCAATGTAAATCTCTTTAAGAAAGCACCAACATTCACTGTGCTTAATAAGAACTTTAAGCTTCGTGATATTAAAATTAATACCGCAGATAAAGCTAAAAACATTGAGAACAGTCTTAAGAATGCAATCATTGATGTGCAAGAAAGAAGCGATCCTAAAATCATTCAAGACTCCGAAGCGGAATACGACCCAGTCGGAGCAACAGATGATGCAACCAACCTCCCAACTGGTGCATCATTAACTAAATAAGCAGAATTTTTCTGCTTATTTTTTTTTAAAAAAAATTACATCATAATTAACATTTAAATACAAATCAGCATTAAAAAAATAATCATATAAACAAAATCAAGAGGTTGCTAAAAAATGGTAAAGAAAGCAAGTATCATAAATGAGGCAAAAGAAGTTACTGCTTTTGTCCAAAAAAATAAAAAACTGCCAAATTTCGTTACAATCGAAAACAAAGAATATAATACTGCAACATATGTTTATCTTTTATGTACGCAAATATTAAATCTAAAAATAGAAACCATAACGCCATTAAGCGCAAATCTTCCTAATAATTCAAATGGAGATGTGTTAAATGAAAAAGTGCAAAAAAATGATTATTTAGATATGGCGAAACGTATTGTTGCTTATATTAAAAAGAATAAGCAAGCCCCATCATATGCTACAACTGTTAATTCTAAAAAGAAAGCTCCATATCATTTATATGTATTTTGTTTCAGTAAGATATTGAATTTTTATCATGAGAATAAGCAATTGCCTAATTATTGTATTTTTAACAATAATGATATTTCTCAACAAAAAACTGTTAAAAAACAAACGACTAGTTCCAAGACTTCTTCTGATACTTATGTTAGTTTCCCTCATTTTACAGATAGAGGCTGCAATCGTTTAGGACAATGTAATGCTTATTACTGTGGTGTTCATTCTACCCATCAAGTCTTAAAAAAATTTGGTTATTCTAAATACTCAGAAGCTCAATTAGCTAAATATGCTGGTACCACCACTAATGGAACTGACCATAACGGCATTGCAGTAGCTGTTGCTAAAGGTTCTAATAATAAATTAAAAATTAAATGGATGAACTTTTCCGATTTAGGTAAAGACACAACCGCAAGGTTTAAAAAACTTGGTCAACTTATATCCGTTAATAATGGGAAAAATAAGGCTGATGCAATCGTTCATTCTTATTATAGAAACAAATACGGCCATTATGAGGTTATATGGAAGATTGATGTGAAAAATAAGATCGTATATGTTCTCAACAGTCTTGGAGACAAATGTAATAGTCCAGCATACTGCGGATATATCGAAAAAAGAACATTTTCCGAGTTTGCATCATACATAGCAAACACACCAGGTGGACAACCAAGTATCGGATTAGTAACCTACAAATAAATGGTGATGACATATGAATAGAATTGTTTTAGAATTAAAAATTATCATTAACAGAATTAGACACAAATATAATAAAGATTTTGGTAGAAAGAAACTTGATGATGAGGGTTACGTACAATAAACTACTTATCCTCCCTTTTTTTTTAGAGGTGATTAGGAAATGGCAGAATATGGAATGACAAAGGGAGCTGTACTTATTGTGCCCGGTTATACAGAAGCAGAATTGTTACAGAATGCTCAGGCTACATCTAATAAAAATAAGGGTTCTAGTAGTAGTTCTTATTCCAAAGACCAGTTAACAAAGACAACTACTAAAGAAAGTACAGTAAATAAAAAAACAGGTGAAACCAAGGCAACATTACCTCCCGCAATGTATTTTAACGTTAGAAATGTTGAATATACACCACACGGAAAAGATTATGAAGAATTTAATAGCGCTGAAGGATTAATATTATTGGAAAAGGCTTGTGATCGTTACGCAGAAGTTCAACTTGAAGTATTAGTTCACCAAAGATTATCAAGTGTTACAGGATCCGTTACATTAGATAAAGAAAAACGTGATACCCTAGTTCACGTAGAAGACTTTACAACAGGAGTGGATAGTGATGGAACAATCTTATGGTCATACCCAGAACATTATAATGAAAAATTTATCGAACTCAGAAGAAGCTTTTTTGACAACCTCGTTGGCAGACCTCTTACCGTAGTAAGTTCATTATTCCCAGCAATACCAGTAGGATATATGACCGAATGTGATTACAGCATCGGAGAAGGAGAAGAAGAAAGCGCATGGTCAATCACCATTAAAGAAGTTGACAACTGGGGATTCTAACCGAAATAGGAGGTAAGAACATTGGCTGAAAAAAAAGACTACTATCAAGGACTTACCGAACAATTCGTAGTTGAAACATTCCCAGACGGACTATTACACAGATACTTCACCAGTCTACAAATAGACGCAGATAAAAATGACATCACATCAACCGCCGTCCTCACATGCCCATATGACAAACAAATAATGGCCTACTGGCAACCAGGCTACATGTCCTGCCGTATCTACGGAGGAATCATCGACAGAGAAATACTCTTCTCAGGCAGAGTAAGAGAAGTTAATCAAACAGGATATGAAATACAAATTACCATAGAAAATATTGGATGGAAACTCAAACAACTTGTTAGTCCAACGATTGTTAGAGGACTTGTCGGTGAACCGGTTGAAACGGTAGTTAAAAAACTTTTATCCATTTTAAAAATCAAATATCATGTTAATTTATCTGGTATATCTAATCTTGACCAATACACCCTTGATGATGGTGGAAGCGTTAAATATAAGGATAAACAAGTGGAGTCAATTCCAGAACTGACAACGGTTATTAAAAACTTGGACGAGTTTGATATAAATAAGTTAGTGGCTAAAACCACCACTAATCATGATAATGTCTATGTGGCTCGAGAATTTGCCGATGAACAACTTGTTAAACTTGATCAAGTTACTAAGGCTACTAATACTTATACTCCGTCTTATCTTCGTAATTCTTGGACTGTTTCTGATAATGTGAATCTTAAGACTGCAAATAGGATTACTTCAAAAGATGATTTGGAATATTTGTCTCAAATGTATGTTAATGGGGCGAATGGTAAGAAGCTTAAGGCTCTTAAGCGTGCTATGAAGAGTAAGACTCAATCTGAACAGAATAATAAGTCAGAGAGTGATGATAATGGTGGATGATCATTATAGGAGAAAAAAGGCCGCTTTGGCTAATCAGAAAGCACCATCAACAAGTGAGATAAGGCAAAAAAGATCCACATCTGTTTGGAAAAAAATTAATGAAATCGTTAAGCACGCTTACCCTACTGGCTCCATTAATTCAATCACAGATCGTATGTATGGGGCAAAATGTAACTGGGAAAATATAGCTAAAATTACAAATTCACTTGTGAAGCCAAATCATTATACGGGTGAGGATATTGTTATTGGACATGTTCTTGAAGCTAAAGGATGTCGTACAACTAATGAAGATTATAATGCCTCTAATGTAGATAATTCACAAGATATACTTACAGATACAGGCTCTGATACTTCTCAAAGCGGTGGAGGATCATCAACCTCAGATACAAATAAGTCCAGCGATGATGATGGAAACGATGACCTTACTTATGATGATATTATACACTCTATTGCCTCTGCGATTGACGCTCATTATTATATTGTAGAAGATACTTTATATTTTATTTCATTTAATGTTCTTTTTGCTGGTGGCTATAAGGAAACTGGTTTTCCAGACATTCCAATTACCATTGATTATTGGATGCAAGAAGATGGAAGTTTAGATTTAGACATTAGTCAATATGGAATGTACAATACTATTGTCTTATATTATAAAGGCGGATACGTTAAAGTTCAAAATGAGGATCTTGTTCGTATTTATGGAGAAGTAATAAAATATTATACTGATAAAAGTATTGAAAGTTATTATGCTGCAAGATTAAAGGCTCAAGCTTATTTATCAGCTCACATTCGTGATTTTGGAATGGAAGTTAAAGTCTCAACCTTATATACTGGCAAATTACACGTTGGCCAATACATAAAATTAAAAAACCCTCTAACTATGACTGAGAACTTGTATTATATTTATGGTATTTCGATATCGTGGGACGCTGGTGAAAATACTTTTAAGTCGGACTTAAGTTTGCGGTACGGACCAGAAAACCCTGATAATCCGATTATTCCGGAAACTGGTACTGGAGGATACTATCCTCATGATGGGGATAACTCTCAAAGTGATAGACCACAAAGTGCGGCTCAAGCTTCATCTAAATGGAGTGACTCCTCTAGAACATATGTATTATGTGGTGAAACAGGAGGAGGATTACGAAAAACCGCTAGAGTCAAATACAAATGCAATAAACCAACCGACGAAGGATTAAGTATAATACCAGACACATTAGAAACCGTTGGTAGAGCAGACACTAATTACGGTCAATTCGCATTAAAATATAAAGGAAATCCAACAGGATTATTCAAAGCCTTAAAAAAAATGCACACATATAGTCCTTACGCAGACAATAGAGATGCTAATGCCGATGTAACATTCAATGGCGGAAGAGGCATACATGCAAACTGCGGAGATAGTGCAAGGCTAATAAAATGCTGTATGGACGTAATAGGAGTGCCATGTTACTGTATCCACTCATACAGTGTAGGAAGAAACTGCGGACACTATTATAATGCAGTACAACTTAATGGAAAATGGTACTCAATGGACTTAACATCAGAATGTAACTCATGGAAATAAGAGGTTAAAAAAATGGGAAAACAAACATATGAAAATACTGTAAACGCATATCATGAATTAAAAAACGCTGGATACTTAGACAAAGGAAACAAAATGGTGTTAGGAAGAGATGATAATACAACATCCGCCTCACCAAACTTCGTAACCAAAGTAAGAGTCTGGACAAACACAGATAGACAAACACATAAATATTTTCATAGTTTAAGCATTGATTCTCAAGTAACAGAGTTCATGAGTACAGCAGAATTAAAAGCTCCATTTGATCCTAAGTTAATGGAATATTGGGAACCTATACGTGCAACATGCGTCATATACGGAACCAATAAAGGAGATACACATATCCTATTCGTTGGTAGAGTTAGGGAAGTTCGTCAAGATGGGTATGAATTAGTTGTCCAATTACAAAATTACGGTTGGAAATTTGAACAGAATGCATCCGCAAACTTCGTAAAAGAAAACGTTCTCAATAAAGATGGTTATACAGTTATGAGACTTATATTAGAAGCGTTAAAAATTGATAATTGGGTAATATCACCATCAGCAAAAAACAGATTAAAAGGCATTGGTTTCGATGAAGATGGAAACGTTACAATAAACGGAAAAGAAATAGAGGAAATACCTGATCTTATTGATAGAATCAAAAAAATGGACCCATCAGACATTACAAATTCTCATACATTAGAAAATAAATTGAATGAGGAAAAATTAGGTAATTTGGCTAATTTAAATTATACTCTAAAATATGAGGAACCAACAAAGGAAATGGCTAAGATAGCACAAGGCAGTAATTATAGTGAAGGAGCTAATGTTTATAGTGATGTTAATTATTCAAGTGGATCATCATCAAATACAGGTTCATCATCATCTAATACTAGTGGTCAGAAACCTACAAGTGTAACAGCAAGTGCTGCTGATAAAACCTCTATTAAAGCATATTTAAAGAAAGTTTTTAGCAAATACGCTTGGACCAAAAATAATAATGCTCTTGATGCAATGTACTGGTTCTATCGTATCTGGCATGGTGGAATAGACCCATGGGCTCCATCTGTCGCTCAAGCAGAGAAAAAAATAAAAGGATACATAGGTTCTAATACAAAATTGCGTACAGAAGTTAAAAATTGTTTAAACACTATGCAAAAGGGAGCGACAAAAAACAAAAGTTGGTATCCGAGTATTGGTGTAACTCCTAAATCAGGTTATACTGGTATACTTGGTTCTGCAATGAGCTTTTTAGGTAATATTTTTGGGTGATACTTATGGGTCAATGGCAAGAGGAAGTTAAGAAAGTACGTGAGATTAAAACCACAAAAGAAACCGTTACCGCTATTATGTTGCCTGGAAAGACTGGTTATGGAAATAAGGCGGTTGAGAAAACATGGAAGAATTATTGTCCTCTTTGTGGTAAATCAGGCACTCTTACTTTTAATCCTAAAAAAACTCAAACTGGTGAATGGACTTGTGATAAGTCAAAAGGCGGTTGTGATGCTGACTATTGCGGAGTAAGTGGCAAGGATAAAGCTGTTAACTCACGAGGATCTCTAACTCCTGCAACGGCTAGTGTTACAGAAGATTCATCTAATTCCTCTAATTCTTCTTCTGGTTCATCTGATTCCTCTTCAAGCTCTTCTTCTGGTTCATCTAATTCTATGTTATCCGGAGAAAAGAGTTTTAAGGATATTATTGGAGATTTATGTAATGCTCTTGATGTAATGTTTCTTTGTAAAAGAAATCAGATTCTCATAACTGATTTTGAAAGTATTTATGCAGAAGCCGACCTTTACCGACAAAAAATTCCAAACTTAACTGAAGACATTCAATTATGGCAATTGGAAGATGGAACTTATGATCATGATGTTACTGAGTATGGTTTTTTCACTGTTGTATATGTACATTACAATAAGGGAATTTGCAAAGAGTATGTTCCTGACCTAGTTAATGTATATGGTGAGATACCAAAACATTATTATGAGAAGAACCTTTCACGAACTGAAGCAGAGGTCAAAGCAAAAACATACTTAGCTGCACACATGCGAGATTTTGAGATGGGTATTAAAGCAAGTGTACTATACAATGGTGGGCTTGACGTCGGAGACATAGTCACAATCGAAAATCCGCTAACACTACAAAATGAAATAAAAAAATTAGACATACACACCGACAACTACTACTTCCTCAAAGGACTTAACATCGAATGGGACGAAGAATCCCCACTTAAAGCAGATATCGAATTATCATATGCACCAGAACCACCAGAAAGAGGAGCTAGTGATCTACTTAAATATGGATCAAACGGTGGAGAATCAACCACAACAGACAAGACAGAATTTAAAGGTGGGGAAGGAGCTACAATAGATGCTATGGTGAAAAAGATATGTGCAAATGCTACAACAGATCTTGATAAAGCAAAGAAGATTCATAATTGGCTTATTAAACATGTAAGATATACTGGCTACTCATGTTCCAAATATTCAACCGCAGAAGCTTGCTTAGAAAGTAAATACTTAAATTGTGCTGATACATCAAGGCTAACAAGAGCAATGATGAGTAGTGCCGGATTGGACGCAGAAGTTGTTCACGGGCCAGACCATTTTTGGACAATAGTAACCATTAACGGTCAAGAATACGCTTCAGATGCAACAAGTAGAATGAGGAAATTTAATCAAGTAATGAGAAATCTAACATATAGTTCAAAATGCGGAGATAATCCAAGTTGCTAGAGGTGAAAAAGAAATGTCAACTTATTGGATAGGATCAGATAATATTGATAAAAAAGAGCAATCTTACATTAAGACGATTGCAAATAAGTTAAGTAGTGCTGGACATAGTGTTAAAAATCTTGGAGTGGGGCCTAATGTAACACAGAAGGCCGGATTATCCCCGAATGCTAAAGGAGCAATAGGAGTCTTAATAGTAGGAGGGTCAGACGCAGGAATGTACTACGACTTTGTAGCAGGAGTGAAACAAGGCTATTACCATTATAAAGAAATGTGGGTATTATTCGCCAGTTGGATCGGCAACAGCTGGATTACATGCGACGGATTAAATACAAAAAAACTTGTAAGAGCACACGACGACAACTACTCCACAGCAAGTGGTTTAAGTCAAGTTGTAGGGAAAACAGCAACACAATACTTCTCAGAAAACTCTCAATATATAAAATACGCTTGCGGACCAAACGCCGAAGCACTAGCAGACACCTTATTATCAGGATCCAGCACAAGTGGATCCTCTACATCTAATTCATATGAAGGTGGACAAGATTACGACGTCCAAACAGACGGAGGAGCAGCAAGTCCATTATTAAGTGGAGAAAAAACGTTCCAAGATCTCATAGGAGAAATGTGTAACGGAATCGATGTACTATTTTTATGCAAAAGAAACCAACTCGTAATAACAGATTTCGAAACCATATACGGAGAGGCCCAATGGCTAAGGTCAAAACACCGTAACGCTACAAAAAACGAAGACCTTCATTTATGGCAATTGGAAGACGGAAGTTACGAAGTAAACGTTGACGACTTCGGATTTTATAACACCGTATACATAAAATACTCCAATGGAATAGTAAGAGAAGCATACGATGACCTAGTAACCGTATACGGAGAGCAACCAATCACTTATACTGAAAAAAATTTATCAAAAACACAAGCAATCCAAAAAGCAAAAACATACTTAGCCGCTCACGTAAGAGAATTCAACCTCTCACTAAACGTTGATATGATAGACATGGGCGGAGTTGACATTGGAGACATCGTAACACTCGAAAAACCACATAACCTAACCAACAACTCAGAATACTACTTCGTCAAAGGACTCAACAGAGAATGGGACGATGGACCAATAACATTATCATTAGAATTAGGATATGCTCCAGAGAACCCAGACCGTCCAGAAGTTCCAACAACAGGAACATATGGTTATTATTCTAATAAGTCAAGTTCAGACTCAGGATCAGGAGAAATAGGAGGTTCATGCTGGCAAAAATACTGGGATATAGCATCCACATTCGTTTACGGAGGATGGGGAAGCGGACATAGCCCAATAAAGGCTTGGGAGCACATGGGAGAAAAAACAGGATCATCAGCCGACTGTTGGGACTGCACAGCCTGGTTATACTATGTATTAAACTTCAAATGCAAAATACCAACTAGAGACTGCTATACCCCAGGACACCATTGTGTACAAGTAAAACAAAACGGACAATGGGTCTACCCAGATGAATATGACAGATTAACAATGAGATTAAGAAGAAATAGCACAATGAGAGCTGGAGGAGGTTCTGTATACAGAGAAGCCCCTTCAAACCTTAACGATCCCAGTACAATCCCAAGTCCAATCGGTAATGGGTAGTTAATATTTATATATAAAACTATGTCAAAAATTTAATTATAATAGAGGTTATTAATATGGTACGAAGCAGCTATCGTCCAACGAATAAACGTTTTCGAGATTCATTTCAAAAATTCGCTGGAACAAAAACCAAAAAAGGAAATCTTAATAATGAAGATGATAAAGGGTCAATTCTTGATAAGGGAACCTTAACTAAAATCAAAAAATCACAAATCACCGGAAAAGGCTGGTATGTTGACGTTAGTGGGAAACAATATGTTTGCACATACAATGATTACAACGGAATACTCCCAGAAGTAACAGAAACCAAAGAATTTTATTACCCACGAAACACTCCAGAAGTTGACGTCACAATCAATAATAAAGAAAAAACATATAACATTGAAAGAATAAAAAACCTAAAAACAAACATATCAACCAGCACCAACGGATCCGTAACCATAGAAAATAACTTAACAAATAATTCTTTTAAAGAAGTAAATATATCAAGTGACAACAATAGCATACAAGTAAACAATGATAATGTTGCCCTAAATGGAACAATTACAATTAACAATCAGACATTTGACACTATCATAAATGGTGTAAACCAAAATGTTGAAAACCTTAATAATGACATTAACAAAACCTTGATTGATAGAGCGACTCAATTTAACGACCTGATTGATTACTTAGCTGAACAATATGATAATGATAAACTAAAGCAATATAAAATAGAGGATCGATTATGACACAAAATGATAATTTCAAATATTATTATGGGCAAAGTTTAATAGATAAAGATACAGTCAGCGAATATGAAAGTATATTAGATTATATTGTAGCTCATGGAGGAAAAGGTTCAAAAATTGATGCAGATATGCTTGATGGTTATGATAGCAGTGATTTTTTATTAGTTGGTGATAGTGATGCATATATGCCACCAGGTTTTTATATCGGTTACACACCAATTATTAATGCAGTTACCGCTGGTCTTCAATTTTTATATGCTCGTGATATGAAACTTGAAGGTGAATATTCATATATGTTCACCGCACCATCTTCTGAATCAACAATTATTTTAAAAATAGAACAATTTTATGACGATATATTAGGAGAAGGTCAACGTTCTCCAATAGAAACAGCAAAAGCACAATATATTGGAGATTGGGAAATTGATCATAAAAATAATATACTTAATGCTGGATTAATTGATTTAGAATTAGCAATAAGATGTTTGCTCGAATATGAAAATAAAAATAAAGATGAGTTAGATGATCAAATAGGACAATTAAGAGAACTTCTTTTTGATCCAGATGATTTTAATAAACTTAAATATATTCTTGAACACTATCTTGTAAGTTTACCTACATATGATGATGAGGGAAATATTACAAATAATATGGAATGGGTTTTAGATGCTGGTTCAGTTAATGGATTAAGATTCTTTTTAGTTACACAAAGACAATATGATGCATATCCAGCAGCAATAAGGGAGGACCCACGCTATATTTTCATTATAAGAGATGATGTTCCAGAAGCGTATGTTACTCCTACAACGATTTCAGCTGGTAGTTTTAAACCATTATTTAAAACAGATGGTGTTAATATATTGGTTAGTGTTGATCATGGAAACACTTATTATGTAGCTGGAAAACTTTATCAATTTGATGAGGATGAAGATGGACTTATACCAATGTATGTTGGAGATAATACATTACCGACTCTCTTAGCAGATTCAACATTATTAGGAGATAACTTTTTTATAAATGGTGCTTGGATGAGAACTTTTCTTGGAACAGATCCGACAGAACCACCTATACTCGAAGATATAATAAACAATCAAATATCAACATTAAAGGCAACAGTTGAAACACTTGAAGAAGGATTAGATAATAAATATGAACTTAAATCTAATAAGGAAAAAAAGAGTATTGATACGAATCCATCAGAAGATAAATATCCAAGTTCATATGCCGTTATGGCCAATATAGTAGAACTTCAGGATCAAATAACAGCTCTCCAACAAAAAATAGGTCAAATAGACACACTCTTAACAGGTATATTAGGAACGGGAACAGATTAAAATGGCTAATGAAGATTCCTTACAAAGTATAGAATACATAAAAAATAGTGCAGATGTTGACGACTCTTACGGAAACAAAGATAACGTAAGAGATGAAAAGGACGTTAACTTTGACTTAAAAAATTCTATCAAAAATAATTTATACATAACAGTTCCTACTAATGTGAATGGAGTTAATTATTCAAATTATATAGTGAATGGTTCAGAAAACATTGAAAAAAATATAATTTCATACTCTAATAATATGACCATAGCAGAAAAACTTACACTCTTAATGAGAATGAAAAAAGATATTAGAGAACAAATAATAAAAAACCTTAAAGATAATGATGACTCTGATTTTTATGATTCAAATTCTCATGAAAAAATTCCTTTTGTAGCGTATTGGAAGATGATATTACCATTAGAAAAAAATACTTATATTAAATTAACTCCATCATCATCTAAAATATCATGGATTAAAGATGTTACTGTTAAAGCTGCTTTGTATGATATATCAGGTTCATTATTAAATGGAGATTTGATTTCAGATTTTGATGGTACACATCCTACTATTAATGGAGCTTATACATTTACTGTGCCAAAAGCGAATAGAAAGGTTGGTACGAAAACTTATACAGTAAAATATAATGGGGTTGTAAAAGAACATAAGGGATGTTCTAATAGTGTAAAAATAGAGTTTGTTAAAGATACACCGAAGATAAAAGCATTAGTATCTGCTGGTGGAATATATAATGGTCATCATGCTAAATATCAGTTTTTAAATAGTGCAGGAACTCCAATTACAAAAACAGCTATTCAAATTAATACTAATGGTTCTTGGAAAGATTATAAAACAGATAGTAAAGGAATCGTTTCAATTAAAATAACCAAAGCAATAACAATCAAATACAAATTCAACGGTAATGACTATTATAATAGTGTAGCAGAGAAATCTCAAAAATTCACTATTAAATCTAATGATACAAAAAGTGGTTGTTTCGGTAAAATGCAACAAGATCCGACAGTAAGAACACCACCTTATCAAACGTGGAGTGATTTAAATGGTGATTGTACAACAAGTGATTATTTAAGATGTGGTCATGAATCAACAGGAGATTCCAATGCTCGAACATTAGGTAGTAAGAGCGGGTCATATCATCGACCTTCTAAATTAATGAAGACAATGACGTTAAGTGTACCAGCAAAGGCAACAATCAAATCCGTTCATGTAAAATGGGCAGAAAAACAAACCAACGGACCTAGTGCATCCACATCAGTAACATCATTTATTAACATTAAAACAGTTACATTAAAAGTTTCCGGAGCAATCTCTAAAACTACAACAATTAATACAAATAGTGGTGGTAAAACTTATGGAGGCAAATGGGTTTCTCATGATATTAATCTAGGAACTAGCTTTGACTCATCAAAAGATTTACAATTAGAATTAATATATGGACCAAATACATCAGACAACGTTGGAACAATTTACTTAAAAGGACCACAAGTAATTGTTGAATACATACCAGCTGAAAAATAAGGAGTTTTTACTAATGACAATATATAGTGGACAAACAAGAATTAGTGAAGAAGAAGATTTATGGAGAGTTATAGGTATCCATGAAGTCACAAATCTCACTGATGATGATAGACCAGATGCAATATCAGGTTATATGACAACACAAGGGAACACAACTATATTCTACCCTCTTATAACCTCAGATTATGATATTTATTATGATCTAGAAGATGAAAAATACAAATACAAATCTAATGACACATATGAAAATTGTACTGTCACAAATGGATATAAAACAGCAAACGGATTCTACAAAACAAAACTAAATCCAACAGAAAATAAAATCTATAAAGACAGAGATCAAAACAAACACTACATTTATCAAAATAACAATTATAGACAGATAACTCAATACACATATCAAGCTACAAATGGAGCAACAATAAAAAAATTATATTATCATAATAAGGAATTCTATAAAAACAAAGAAAATGTAGGACCAAACATCATATCCATCCTTATGGGCGACGAATATGTAAAATATCCATATGTTCAAGGAACTTTGGTAAACAAAAGTTTTTATTCAGATAAAGCAACATTAGATTCAAATTCCATTTATTATGATAATAATAATGAAACATACTATAATTATGAAAATAATACTCTTACTGAATCCTCATATGAACTGGTAACTGACCCTGATGATAATGATCAAGTTACTTGTTATATAAATGTTAGAATGGCTGAAACTGAAGTTAAAACTTTAGTTACGGGTTATAAGATTGATAATGAGTTTTATAAGACTGTTTCAGCTGGATATATAGATGAAGTAGTTCCCGATGGTAATAATGATGAAGTGAATGTTTATCGTGATCAAATAACAAATTCCTTTTACGTTCTTCATTCAACTGGATTCGCATATTTAGATTTTTATGAACAATACGAAGAACATCCGACACATAATATAGAAGGTACTATTGTTGGTAATGTATTATATTATCATAATTATGAAAATGAAACCGTATTACATAGTAGACAGATTAAAGATGGTTATTTTGTTAATGGCAAATTTTATTTAACCCGTGTTAATGGGGATTCTAGGACAATTTATCATGTAGTTGATGGTGAAACATTTTATAAATATGATGTATCAACAAATGACTTTTTTGTATATGTACCGTCCTTGTATGATATAGGATTTTATTATTCTGGTAAGATTACTAACCCATCCATTAATTATTTTTATGAAAATGAAGATGGAAAGGTTTATTATTATGATGGAAGTTATAATGTTACAACTATATTGAATGGATATTATATTCCAACTTTAAATATGATGTGTACTACCAAGGTTAGTTTTACTGATAGTTTAAAATATTTATATTATGATGAAATTAGTAAGTTATATTATGTTTATAAAGGTAATGGTTTAGTAAAAGTAACTCCTTTTGTTTGTCATATTATTGATGGAGCTGTTTATGTAGAACAAAGACCTGCAATGGGTGCTACATATTATGATGTTGTAAGTGAAAAGTATTTTATTTATGAGAATGGTGTGTTTGTTGAAACTGATAATGAGCCTCTTATGTCAGATGCGAATAGGATTGTTCTTAGTCTTACGAAGCAGGATATGCTTGTTGATGATAATATATTAGATCAAGATCCTTATGATAAAGACGCTATTCTTACCGGAGCAACTTCAGAAAGGGCTGGTATTTTAACAGCGGAGATGTATGATAAGATTATTAGTCTTGATGAGCGTTATAGGATGAGGATAAGTTCTACTATATATAATAGTTTAGCTGATCTTCAAAGTGCTGCTCCGGATGATTGGAATATGATTTACTATGTTAAGAAATCAAATAGTGAATATCTTGATGAATATGTTCGTACTGATAGTGATGAAAATATTCATACATATGTAAAGATTGGTGATACTGATATTGGAACTCCTGACCTTGATGATGTAGCTACGGTTGATGATGTTAGTGATATTCTTGAACAAATTAGAAAACAAGATTTAAGATTGCAAGGAGAAGTTAATGATATAAACGCCGAATTAGCATTAAAGTATCCTACTGCAAATATCATTACTAATTCTAATGATATTACTGATGCAAGTAATGAAGCTATTAGTAGCAAAGCGTTACTTGATTATCTTGATAAACGTTTCGAACAAGTAATGGATACTAGTCATGTTAAGGAAGAAACTGTTGTTACTGATGTCATAAAATATGAGGATTCAATTAAAGTTGTTTATGATAAAATAACTACTGCTGTACCTTATAGTTATTTAACGAGTTTTAATGATGTAAATGCATCATCAAATAATTACACTTTTTCTGCTAAATTTCTTACAGAGGCAATAACGAATCTTCAAAGTCTTATTAATAAAAAAGATGTTAATGTAGCTTGGAAAGATAATACAGAGGCTACTATCGTAATAACATTAGTTGATAGACAAGGGTGAGAAATATGACAACTATTAAGCAAATTGATTTTACAAAAGAAGATTTAGGATCATCTGAGTATGCATTAGCTAAACAAATTGATATGGAAAACATAAATGTATTAACAAGTGCAGAAATGGAGATTGTAAATGGTGAATATACTGGTTATTTAATTTTGAATATTCAAAAATTTGGGGATGTGATTTATGGCGGAGATTAATCTAAAAGATAAGTTAGTGACAAAAAAAGAAAGGGTTTTATCAACAACAGGAACTGAAGCATTATATTCAGGTAAAGGAATTGCAAAGAACTCAAACAATACTACTGTGCCAACAACACAAGCAGTAAAAGAATATGTTGATAGTAACATATATAATCACCCAACGCAGAGCATAATAACCGGGAAACCAACAGAAAACACGGCACCTGATTTTGGAGGCCTAGTTACGGTTCCTCAAATTAAAGTTAATAAATATGGTCATGTGACAGAAGTAATAGACCAAGATATTACAATTCCAAGTACTATAGCCTCAGCAACAAAAAACGGTTTAATGTCTAAGGCTGATTGGAGCAAATTAAATGGTATCCCTGCCGATGCAAATCATTATGATCATCCAACTCATACAGCATACATTGGAGAACCAACAAAAAATCAGGTACCTGATTTTGGAGGAAAGGCGAATGTATCTCAATTTAAAGTTAATAAATATGGTCATGTGACAGATAAAACCGATTGGACAATCACTATACCAAATACCAAAGCTCAACCAATAATAAAAAACAGTAGTGGTACAGTAACATCTCAGGGAAATGATGGTTTGATGTCCATAGCTGATAAAACAAAATTAGATCAAATAAAATCATTAGAATGGACAGAAATAGCATTAAAAACTGCAGGTTCTGATTTAGTTCAAGGTTCTGATTTTAATAAAGACAACGCTTGTATTTATTATAATGGCTACATTGCTTTTTTAGAATTAAATTTTGATGGTAATTTTCAAGCACATAACCCTAAGTGGAAATTACCCGCAAAAGAATGGTATGAACTCGGAAGTTTACCTGATGGTGTCCCAAAACCTCGTGTTCCAGTTGGAACTATAATTACTTATGGTAAGCAAATACGTATGGAAGCAAAAGTCGAGCCAAGTGGAAGAGTATTTTTAAGATGTATAGACGGTATTGATAATACGCAAATAACTGCAACATTAACATGGAGAGTAATTTAAAAAAAAATATTGAGGTGTTCGTCATTATGCAAATAAAAATCGATCTTAAAGAAGTATTTGATGAATTTTATGCAGAAATAAATCATTCTCATAATGAAAAAGATCTCTCCTATGATAATGTATTAAATACGACAGCTCAAACATTAAGTGGTGCAATAAACGAGTTACAAGATGAAATCAATGAGCTTAAAGGTTCTGTTCAAAATATGTATTCCATCACAATTAATGATGGAACAATCAGAACCGTTAATGAAGATTATGTTCTCATTGAAAGAATAGATACCGATTTTACCGTATCATGTTTAATAAGTGTTGGTTCCCAATCTGATTATGGAGAGGTTGGGTTAGGGGTTTTTGAATCCTTATCTGATACTTCAGCAATTACCAACACTCCAGGGGAAACAATTATAATCAAATTAGATAATGGGCATATAATTTGTCACCAATTTGATTCTATCGCTGTCTTAGATTATGATCATTTATATAGATTAGAGTTTAAACGAGAAGGAGATCTTTATTCTTATAGTATACAGGATACTGAGGACGAAGAGAATATTTTTTATCACGAGAATTTAATCCAGGATGTTGATTTTAAATATGTTATATTATGGGGAGCAGGAGAGTTAATTTTTAATTATTATGAGGTTTCTCTTGTTGCTGATTATCTTTTGAAAACGGATAGTCAAACTCTTGTTGGAGCGATTAATGAATTATATGATAATCAAGAATTTATATTAACTAAAGTGACTGAAAAGATTAATGGATTATAAAGGAGATTTTTTTAATGGATACTAGTAAGATAACTGCATTTGTAAATGCATTAAATACAAAATTTGAGAATAAGCAAAGTAATAAAAAGAGTGATATAACGGGAGATTTCACTGAGGACACAACTAGTTACCCAACAGTTCAAGCTGTAAAAAGTTGGGTGGCAACTCAGATGGCTAATGCTAGCAACCTTATCTTAGGAGAAACCTCAACTACAGCTTATCGTGGTGATAGAGGTAAAGCCGCTTATGATCATAGTCAAGTTACCAGTGGAAATCCTCATAATGTAACGAAAACTGATGTTGGTTTATCTAATGTTACTAATGTCGCTCAAGCTCCAGCAACTCACGTTGGAGATAATACTCACTTGACTGCGGATCAAAAGACTGCTATTGCATCTATTGCAGATAAGGCTAATAGTGCAGATTTAGCTACTGTAGCAACAACTGGTTCATATGAAGATTTAGAAGATACACCAAGTTTTAATAATTATATTGAAAAAAACAGTACCGTAGGATTAATAAAAAATGATGGAACAATAGATACATCATTATATTTAGGACCAGATAATGATAGATTTGTATTTATTGATGTGAGTATACCATCAGGAAATACGATTGCTGCAAACATTACAACAAACAATCAAATACCGTTTAGTACTATACCTAAAAATTTTTGTATAGGTTTTAGATTAACTAATGACTTAGCAACATCAGCAAATTACAATCTAAGTTTTATGCTTGCTTGGAAATATAATAATGAGAACAAAGCATTAACAGCAAAAGCTATTAAGTTTGCAAATGGTAATGTGGTAAAATCAAAAGATGCGAGTGTTGGAGCGACTTGTATAATTCGATGGACTGAAAGCTATTGGGAACTTGTTGCTACTAATGATGCTAATTTATTATTAAATGCCCCTACTGCGTTATCTGATCTTACTAACGATACCGGTTTCATTACTAGTGCTAATGTTCCAACCAAAGTAAGTGAATTAACTAATGATAGTGGTTACCTAACAAGTCACCAGGATATCACAGGCAAAGAAGATGTTTCTAATAAGAAAGCTAGCTGGTCCGCAACAACAACTAACACTAGCTACCCAACCGAAAAACTTGTAAAAGATAGTCTTGATAATAAAGTTGACAAAATAACTGGTAAAGGATTAAGCACAAATGATTTTACAGATACTTACAAAACAAGTTTAGATAATTTATCCACCAATCTAGATACAAAAACAGTAACTGTTGAGAAAAAATCAACTACTGATGCAGGTTATATAGCAAGTTATGTTGTAAAACAAAATGGTGCACAAGTTGGATCAACAATTAACATACCAAAGGATTATCTTGTTAAATCAGCAACCGTAGGAACCGTTTCCACCGCAAATAACCCAGTTACAGGATATCAAGTCGGAGATAAATACTTAGACTTCATAATCAACACTAAAGATAATACCGGAACAGACGAGCACCTTTATGTTAATGTTAAGGATCTTGTTGATACCTATACTGCTGGTTCTGGAATTACATTAACTGATGGTCAATTTAGCATTAGCAATGGTGCGATTTCAAAGGCTATGCTTGCCTCTGGTGTACAGACTAGTCTTGGTTACGCTGATAATTGGAATAGCAGTGCAGCGAAGAATATTACAAGTGCTAATATTACTGCATGGAATAATAAATCTAATTTAACAACTGCTGATGTTGATTCCGAGATAGAAGCTTACTTAACAGCGATCACACAAGCATTAGAATAAGAAAAAAGATAAAGTGAGGTGTTCAAATTGAATCAACAAATAATCAATAATCTCGTCAGTAAGATTGAAAGCAAAGTTAATAAAGTTACAAGTTGGAGTAATACACCTAATAACAATAACTATCCATCTGAAAAACTTGTAAAAGACAGTCTTGATAATAAGGCGAACAGCACACATACACATACAAAATCCCAAATCACAGATTTCCCAAGTATTCCTAGTGCTTCTTCTACCACTCCATCTGCTGACACAACATCTGGGTCTGTGGGTACTGGAACCACCTGGGCAAGGTCTAATCATACACATCCAAAGAGTTCGTTATATGCAGAGGCAGACCACACACACGATGATATTCAAAGTTTTGATATTGTTTATTTACCATTTTGTATAGACGATGTGATAGCAAGTGGATATGCGACAAATTATGATGATGATGATATGGGGGGTGTATTACTCACTTATATACGTAGTGAGATGAACATACTACCTACATTGAATAATCATACTATTTATTTAATTGTAAACAATTATAATGATATGGAAAATGGTTTTAGTAATACGAGTAAAAATGTTTTTAGAAAATTCATTTATATTGCAGAGAAATATGCATCAGATAACAACAATATCGTTAATAGTATGCAACGAACTGAAACAGAAGAGTATATGGAAGAAATTAGTATCAGTTATGATGAAATCTCTGATATGTTAAGTAATAAGGCGAACAGTACACATACACATACAAAATCCCAAATCACAGATTTCCCAAGTATTCCTAGTGCTTCTTCTACCACTCCATCTGCCGATACAACATCTGGGTCTGTAGGAAATGGCACTACTTGGGCAAGGAGTAATCATACTCACCCAAAAAGTTCCTTGTATGCAGAGGCAAATCATACTCATAGTGAATATGTTAATCCTACAATTGTAGATAATCTTACCTCAACCTCTTCAACATCGGTTTTATCTGCAAAACAAGGAAAAGTGTTAAATGACCTTATAGGTGATGCTATCACTTATATTAATGAATAGAGGTGATTATTAATGGTTAATGATGTTAATACTTTAAATGGTGCATTAACAGAATTAGGAGAAACATTAGCAACTAACCTTGAGAGTATGGGAGTAACTGCAAGTGCAGATGATGGATTGACAACATTAGCAATAAAAATACTTAAAATAGGTAAAAATACACCAACACCATCTACTCTCATCTATGAAGATGATTGTAGTGAAGACAATACAAACGATTATGGTAGCAGTATACCTTTAAGGAATGGGTCATCAACTATTGCTTATAATAGTAATGGATACTACACCATTACTAATAATAGTTCTGATTCAGAGAGTTTTATCCCCATAACTGAATTAACTGGACTTACTACTGATTTTACACTTGAATATGACTCCTATGTTCAACAAATAGGTGGTTCAAGTGGATTAGTAATTTATAATTCATCTACTGCTTGGGTTAAATTGACTGATGATGCAAGTAGTGATAAGAGATTGTGGTATGGTTATAATGATGGTAATTTTCACGAAACTGGTTTCTCTGGTACTGAAACATCATATCAGAAATGGGTTCATTACAAATATACTGTTCAAGATGGTGTTTTTACTATGAAAGTAACTTATAATGATAATCAAATTGCTTTTTATGTTACACAAATACATTTTACAATAAATAGTAGTACAAAAATCGGTTTGGATAGCGAATGGGCTTCAAATACTGTTACAAGATATAAGAACATTATTGTTAAGACATTAGGTAGTGGTGATTGCAGTCAGTACACTACACAAATCAACAATGCAATTGCTTACATCAATGGAGATGGTAACTAATGACTAATGACACAACAACTCTTCAAGGTAGCCTTGATGAAATGAAAGACCAGTTAATCTACGAATTAGGTGAAAAGGGAGTTACTACAAGTTATGATTCTACTACTGGTTTGTTAGGTTTGATTAATAAGATTAGTGAGATTCAACAAGGGGGTGGTGGTCAAGAGATTGTTTCTTTTGATAATATCACAACAGAATTTAATTATACACGAAAAAGAGGGAATTATGGGTTTAGTGTTACTATCCCAAGTGGTGTTACAAGCCTAGGAAATAATTGCTTTTATTATTGTTATGGTTTGACTAGTATTACTATCCCAAGTGGTGTTACAAGTCTAGGAAGTGATTGCTTTTATCATTGTGATAATTTGACTAGTGTTACTATCCCAAGCGGTGTTATAAGTCTAGGAGATTTTTGTTTCCAATATTGTAGTAGTTTGACTAATGTTACTATCCCAAGTGGTGTTACAAGTTTAGGAAGGAGTTGCTTCAGAAATTGTACTAATTTGACTAGTGTTACTATCCCAAGTAGTGTTACAAGTTTAGGAACTTATTGTTTCTATGTTTGCAATAAACTTGTAGATTATCAATTATACTGGGAAACTCCTCCAATCACTTGGAATGCCAACTTAATGCCAAATAACACAAACACTATTTTCACTATACCTAATGGAACTACTGCTAATTATGTAGCGAAAAGTTTCCCAAGTGCCAAACTTGTTGAAAGAAGTGAATAATACAACAATACTAAAAAAAATATAAAAAACATTAGGAGAAAAAAAATGAAAAAAGAAACAATATATAGTGGATTTGACATCTACTACAACAATGAAATCTGCATTGCAGAAATAAACATGAAAATGATAAATATGGGAATAGATAAAAATCTTTGGTGTCCAGCTGATCCAACAGATACTACTGTATCAGAGTCCTTACGTCCAAAAGTACCTATTACGGTAAGGAATAATGGAACTGCACCAATATGGATACAACTTAAACCTAATGGATTCTTAGAAGTATTATCCACTAGAGATTGGGATTCAAGTAAAATAATTCCATTAAAAGCAACTATGACCTGGAGGAGACAATAAATGTTAACAATCCTCCTTTTATTCACTTTTTGGGTTGCAATAGCAATCATGATAATATTTCCACTAATATTAGTATTCGCATTAGGAAGCCTTATCGCAGAAAAACTAGAACTTGACGATTTTTCATATTGCATTTTCATGATAATGTTTTATATATTAATATTATGTATACTCATATTGATATGAGGAGAATGAAATAATGACAACAAAAGATATACCAATATCTGATATTCTTGGAGAGGAATATTATATTTATGAAATCATACCATCAAATTATAATCCATCAATAAACGACACCATCACAATCACTTGTACAGTTACAGATGTATTTGATCAACTCGCTAAAAATAAAACATTAACATTGTATGAGAATGATCAAAGTAAAGGTTCTAAGACAACAAATGATAATGGAGTATGTACTTGGACTATAGATTGTGCAAATGATGGGTTGAGACAGTTTAGAGTTGAAGATACAATGATTGAGGTTTATGTACGTGATTCGAACGATTATGTTCATGATCTTCATACTGTGGCTATTACTGGTTCTTATGATGATTTAACTGATAAACCAACGATTCCAACCGCAACAAGTGAATTAACTAATGATAGTGGTTTTGTAACAAGTCAAGATTTAACTGATAAGGAAGATAAAAGTAATAAGGTCACTCAATTATCTAATAGTAATACAGATATTGAGTATCCAAGTGCAAAAGCAGTATACTCATTAATTGAGTTAGCATTCCATGGATTAGATGGTGTTGCTGAACAAATAAGCCAATTACATTCTGTAGCATATAATGCTGATTATAATAAATTAAATAATTTACCAACTATTCCATACGCATCAGAAACCATACCAATAGCAGATGCTGTTATAGGTTCTTATGGTAATGGAGAAGCTTATGCAAGAGAAGACCACGTACACCCTAGAAGTTCATTATATGCACGAGCAAACCATACACATACTATATCTGAGATTCAGGATCAAAAAGATGACATTCTCAAAATTAAAGTTAATGTACAAAATACGGATATTATATTGTATTTTTTAAATACCACCAACCTTTTTACTTCAGGAGAAATACCTCGCATTGATTGGGGCGATGGAAGTATTACTGATGATTCAGAAGATCATCAATATAATGAAACTGGAATATATGAAATTAAAATTTATCCTTCAACAGAAGAGATAACAACCATTCCAGAAGGTTTTCTTTATAATGAAGGGCAATTTGATGATAATCAAATTTTATCAGTTAAAATACCATCAACGGTAACAACCATACGTGCTTGTTTTGGTAATAATACATCTTTAACATCAATAACAATACCAAATGAAACATTAATATATAGAGATGCTTTTTCAGATTCACATTTTGAGGAGATTATTTTTTTAGGAAAGCCTCATGATGAGCAAGGTAGATTTGACATCCCTTCTTCTGAGGAGTCAGATATACCAAGTATGGAATCTGACCCTGTTAATATCGAAACTCATTGTTATTTCCATGAAGATTATTATGATCAATGGAGTAGTTTCTTAAAAAGTGTTGGTCCTACGATTGCTATGCATTCTTATATTTCTAGTGATATGGTGATTGATGATATTGTAGTTGGATCTAAACATGCAGTTTCAAGTGATGCTATGTATCAAAGCATAAGTTCATTGACATCAGTTGTTAATGATTTATTAGACAGGGTTTCCGCATTAGAAACACAAATATCTAACAATAATTAACACTTATATATAAACCACACGGATATATTTTTAATATATAGGAGATTATATATGATATCAAAAAAGGATCAAGAAATTAAAGCCAAATTAAAAGAACATCAAAAAATTCATTTGGTAGATGATCTTCCTTTGAAACGTGATGTATATATGACAAATATGGTTAAGACAACGATATCAACAACTTTAATTGCTCTTGCATTTAATTTTATTTTTGCAGGATTTCATAGTCGTCCAATTGATCATAATCAAATACTATTGGGGATAGTTGCTTTTTTATTAGCAGTTATGGTTATTTTTATTATAGATTATTTTCATGAACAATTTGAAAAAATGCAGATGGCATCAATCAGTCATAATTATACCATCTCAAAAGAAGAACTGAATAGAGATATTAGAGAAGAATTATTAAAAATACTAAAAGAACAAGAGGAATCAGAATGAATTTGTATATTTTATTAGCAATCATATTCGGAGTTGGATTAAGAGTTTATACAATGAAAGGATATTTCACAGTACCTCAATTTTATATCGAAAATGATGAAAAACGCTTTAACCTCGGATCAATAGCTACTATTATTATAGGAGTGGTTGCTGCGTTAAGTATGGCTCATGCGATGCCTGATTCATTTTCTAATCCAATTATAGCAGGTATTACAGCATATACTGCTCCACAAGTTATTGATGTTTTAATCAGTAAAGGAGCAACTGACAGTCAAGATTTCGTAGAAGAAGGTGTTTAGATGGGAAAGCAGAATAAAAACCCAGGTAAAAGATGGCAAGAGTTATTAGGATTAACAGCTGTTCCGTATTTTGGACAAGATACTATTCCTTATCAAGATGGAGAGGATAAGGAATTTATTTTTGATCCGGAGACTATGTCCTTAATTAATCCTATTGACATTGAAAGTGGATTATATAATAAAAATGCATTTGAAGCTGGATTATATACTCCAATGTATGATGAGAATGATGTATTCCTTGGATATGCTTATAATAATGAAGATTTTGCATATTTAGATAAATTTTTAAACAGTGTAAATTATAATGTTTTCAGTGGTAGTGTATCTATTAACGAAGAGAAACAACAAGTGACCGCTAATTCAGTTAGTAAGTTCGTCGGTAATGAATTCACTACTTCAACAAAGTATGAATTATTATTTACTTATGAATTAAACATGCCGGAAAGAGAATACAGAAATGTAATTTTATATGGTTATGATAGCGAGTGCCAAAATGGTTATAATATTGGAATAGATCTTCCAAGAACAACTGGTTTAAATATTGAAACTGTTGTTGATGGTGAGGTTGAACATAGAGAAAAATGTGCTGATGATGGATTCTCCCGAGGTATTTATGAAGTTAAAATCGTTCGTAATGGTTCCAATGCAACTATTTATGTTGACGATGAAGAAATAGGAACTATTGATAGCATTCAACATAACACACTTGGATTTTGGAAATGGGGAAGTGGTTCTTCAAGCATTAGAGATATCTTTTTAAAAGAAACAGAAGAATCTAATCCAGGAGCTCAAGAACCTGACTTAGGAATTAAAGTTGTTAATATATCCGCAACAGTCACCGACGGAAAAGACCCAATTAATGGAGTATCTATTACTTTAAAAGAAAAAGATACGGACAAAACAATAACAGCAACAACTGGTACTGCTGGAGGCTGCACATTATCTAATGTTCCAATCGGAGATTATAATATAAAAGCTACCCATGCTAATTATGAAGAATATAATGGCACCATAACTGTTACGGAAGATACAAAAACCTTAAATATTACAATGACTGCAAGTGCTACCCCATAAGGAGATTTTAAATGGCTATAGAAGTAACGGTTCTTGATGAATATGAAATACTTGCTGATTTAGAACGTATTGCTCAAGAATTCGGTTTAATTAATGAAATTTTTGAGACATCACGTATTCATTTATACTACAGTGTATTTGCTCGTGTATTCGGAAACCTAATGCGTACCGTTGCTCAATATGTGTCTAACATTCAAATAGATACTTGTACAGATGAAGCATTGTTAAATATTCTTATAGAACCTTTCATTGAAAAAAGAAACGCTAGAGTAGCTAAGGTAATATTAACATTTAAAAGAAGATCTGATGCGTACGATAGTGTACGCTCAGATATTTATATTCCAAGAGGACTTGAAGTAGAAACAGAAGATACAAACCCTATCGTATTTAGGGTGGCTGAATCAAAAATTCTTTGGAAAGATGTTAATAAAATAAAAGTTCCAGCATATTGTACGGATTTCGGACCACAAGGAAATGTCGCAGCAAACACATTAGTTTATTTCAAAGGTGATGAATTCCATAACGTATCCGTAACAAATGAAAACCCAGCATATGGAGGAACCGCTGAAGAAACAGCCTTTGATGCAAGAAACAGATTATCAAATTACAGGTATGTACGAGACGGAAGTATATCTCAGATTGAAGATGTAATAAGTCAATTAGGATACTTTGAAGGCGGCTACAACATTAAAGAATATTGGAATGGAATAGGTAGCGTCCTAATAGCACTTGACACAACATCAGATGATGAATTCCAAGATGCAATAGTGCAATTAGAATTAGCAAAAGCAGCCGGAGTAAAATATAACTATGTTAGAGTTGCACACATCCCAATCGACTTAGACATTAACATTAAAATTGCTGGGAAAAGAACTTTCGACGAATACACCCTCGAAGACCTCGAAGATAATATTCAAACAGCAATTAACTTATATTTCGGACAAAATATTTTTACGGGACAAAGCATTAACGTAAAAAAAATGGAAGCATTCATCTTAAATTATGTCATTTCAGGTTATGATATTTATCAGATAGACACATCAATAAGTAATATGGATCAGATTGAAATAGATGCAAAAACAGGATTTATTGCTGTTGAACCATATCAAAGACTTGTAACGAATAATATATTGATAGATGTTGACTATGATTTTCTAGAAGAGGGTTATTATGGCGTCAGGTGAAATTCAAGATTTATTAACCACCAAAGATAATAATTTCTGGCCAGGAGCAATAGATTTTGATGAAAATACAGTTATAGAAAATAATGATATCGTTATTTTAGAAGATGTAGAAGCTTTATGGCAAGGAATTGTTGGGGTACTGCATACACCTAAGGGAGCTATTGATGGTGTAGGATTAGAAAATTATGGGAGTCAAGTTTTATCCCTCAGAGGGATGAACTTAACTCCTGAAATAAAAGAATTAGCTAAAATGTACATACAAGATACAGTACCACAGTATCAAAATAAAGTTAGAAAATTTACAAAAATTATAATCACAAAACCGTCACCAAAACAACCGTATGATAAATTAGGCAGATTTTCAATGAAGATTGAATTAGAAGTTGATAGTATATACGGACGATTTAACAGAACAACATATATATAAGAGGTATAAAATGGGAGCTTTTGATCAAGAGAATTATGAGATTCGTTCACGGCTACCAGAGTGGTGGAAAGACGACTTATTTTTAACAGTAATAAATAATTATTCAGCTAAAATTGTAACAGATACTCTTAAAGAATTTCTACCTTATTTGGGCATCATGCAACCATGGCAAGTATGGAAAACCTTGCCAGAGGAAGAACATTGGCAACATACTTATGGCCATTCATCTGATAATAAAACAAATGACAAATGGCTTGAAGGAAGGCTAAAATTAAATTATGGAGATTCATTTATTGCATATGTTCCAAATACTAAAAGGAATTGTGATGCAATAATTAATATTAAAGTGCGTTCTGTTGATTCTGATAATAGCTTTCATAAACAAAAAATAGAAAAACTTGTTTTAACAAATGCTCATCAAACAATTACTATTAGAGATTTAGATATAAATTCAAATATTCAGATTGATACAGAAAATAATATTATATTGATAGATGGAGCAGAAGATAACTCTAGGGTTTTAAGTGATGGGATTTATTATAATAAAGTTCAAGGTTCTTTTGAGAACATTAAGTCTGAACCATTAAACCCAGAAAATATGCATAACCTTCAACCACATGAGGAAAATAAAGTTACAAAAATTCAAGTTCAAGCTTTTACAAACACGATAATTGAAAGAAAACAGAATAATGAAGTTATTGTTGAAAAGAATAAGAGTAGTTGTAAGATCGACTTGTCTATAAAATTACTACGTCCTGTATATGTAGTTGAACAAAATATTCGTGTATGGTCATTAAGTGCATTTCCTTTAAAAAGCATTAAATTATATGGATACTTTTGTCATGAACATAATTTTAATGAAGGCTGGATGTATTTATATGAAAGATCATATGCACTTGAAGACAGAGTAGTATATGATAGAATCACAAGAGAATATGATTGTGAAATATTTTATGCAACATTTGAATACTACGGAATACCAGTTCCAATCAGAATAGGCTTCCCACAAAGCGAATACCATGAAAACCCAATCTTCGAAACAAACAAAGCCCTTGATTACTGGGGAAAAATACTTAACCTACAACGAAGATACTATAACGATGACATCCCAGAAAAAGAAGAAAGAAAAACCTTTCCTAAATATTATACATACCCAATCGAACAAGATTACTGGTATGAACAAAGAATCATTAATGAATATAAAAACAATGACACCTTAGAAAACGGAGCTTTCTTACAAGACACAGATGGAAACAATCTCGCTCACATCAACATTATAGACCCATACACAAAAGACATATATATATACTCAGAAACAATCCCATCCATGCAAGCTAACAATTCTCATTTAAACGGGGATTTAATATATAAAAAAGTTTTCCAGCATGAAAACGAACAACGAGCATGGTTAAATTATACGAATTTAGGACCAGATAATAATTTCTCTGAAATTAAACTTAATGCGTATACTACATCAGCAATATCAAATGAGTCATATATGTCAGATATATTAAGTTTATATTTCCAAATTCCAGAAGATATTCCTAAAAATGTTAAAATAACAGGATTAGAAGTTGATATAGAAGGTCACAATAATGTTTATCTTGATAATGTAACTCTTACACATAACTCATTTATTTATTTACCCCAAAAATATCAATCAAATATTAATACATTAACAGGTTCAAAAATAAATGGATACTTATCAAATGGAATATTTTACGAAAATAAAGTTATTGAGCAAGTAGAAAGCCCAACTACATATGAGGATTTAATTCCGCCGAATGATAATTATATGTACATTAATCTTAATGAAAAAAATGATAATCGATATGTTTGGAACTCTATAAAAAAGAAATATGTTAAGTTAATTATCACAATTGATGGTAATGAATGGATTTGGAGTATTAATAGAAAAGAACATGTACCCTTAGCGTATCATAACGATACGTATAATTATACATATAATCAAATTCTTGATAAATACCAGCAAGGAAGGCCGAATGAAATTCCTGAAAAAGATAGGATTTACTTTATCGAATATAATAAAATTATATATGGTTACGCTCAAAAAGAAGATGTAAATTTTAAAGATGATCAATATACTGATACAGAAATTGTTTATGATGAATTTTATCGTATCAAGAATGAAACAGTTATTGAAGAAGTTATTTCATATGAAAATGTTTATGAACCAGATACAAGTATTATTTATATTGATAATGATGATGGTAATGAATATATTTGGGATCCTGATGAAGAAGAATATACTGAGATTTATCAAATACAAAATAATATAAGATATTCTCAAATTAGTTTATCTGAGAATGCTATTTGGCCTGAAAATAATAGAATATTAAAAATTGGTGGAGAGAATAATTTATTAAATTATACGAGTGATATAACGAAGACTCAATTGGATCAAGGATATATTTTACCATCTAATGATGGAGATAAATTTAATCCTCGAACTATTAGAGTTGATTTACAATTTGAAAATCATAGTTATCAATATAATGCTGATTTAAAAATTAATAATGTTCAATTAAAACTTTGGTATAAGATTGTCTTCGAAGAGTATGATGTAGAGATGACAGTTTCACCAACGCAAGTATGGAAAACAGGTAAATGTACGAGAGTTATTGATGGAGATACCATTCAGGTTGAGGGAATTGATAATACGATTAGATTTGGTGGTATAGATGCATATGAAACAAATACAGAATTAGGACAGCAGGCAAAACAATTTTTAACAAACTTATGTTATAATCAAACCGTCACAGTTGCTCTTGAATTATCAAATCCTGATGCTTACGATAGATATAGTGGAGTTGTATACGTTCAAGATTCAAATGGTAAACAACAATGTCTTAATCAACTTTTATTAGATAAAGGATACGCTGTTAGCGTAAATGAAAAATGGCCAGATAGAGATTATCCTACACTTGAATCCTTAAGAAATGATAAAAGATGGCGTATCGATATTCATGTTACAAATACTGGAATTATTCCTATTATTTATAAAGATTTATTCCTTATATTACCTCCTGAAATGTCTTATAAAAAGCCAAATGAAATTTCATGGAAAAATACAGCACCATTATTTAATGGACAAGAAACAGAGATAACTCAGTTCGCTCCATTAAGATTACCATTAAGTGCGTGTGTAGATGCTAACGGAAATCCTGTAACAGAGGAGACAAATGATTTTTATATGTCATATGACGTTATATTAAAAGATGGTAGTCAAGGTTTATATGATATTGTATTATTTTATGACGGAAAAGAGCTTTATAAAAAAATAACATTTAAATTTAATATGAATACATTACAAAGTTGTTAAGGTGTAAAACATGATACGTGATGTTCAAGGAGACGATGTTGAAGTTTATATTACAGATGATACTGAAAAAAGAATTCTTATTAGTAATTATCATCCTATTTTTAAACTTGAAGTTTCTCAATTAGAAGAGGATGTTGTTAAAGTAGAACAACCTGAAGAAGAAAATAAGATTACAATTATTACTGATAAAAATATTGAAGTAAATACAGAACAAACAATCGCAATCCAAATCGAAGGTTTTGGTGGTACAAAATATAGAAAGAAGGGTAGTTCTTATATAAAATTAAATTCTCCTATATGGGGATATTATTATAATAAGGATTTTTTTTCAGATTATAAATACACAACTAGTCTATTAAGTCAAAATAATAGTGATAAAACATTGTTTATTGATTATGAAACCCAAGATCAATATATAATTATAAATAACAAAGTTGTAGAGGTAACTGATATAATTCCAGGTCAATTAAGCGATGGTTCCTTTACTCCATTTTTTACAAATTATGATGATTATCCAGATCTAGTAGAAACCATTGATGCCACAGAAAGTACAGAGGTTCTTGATCTTACAAATGACTTTTTAGATGAGGATGCTACTTTTACGGATACAAATATTTTTATTACATATGATAATCTTGTTCAATTAAAAATTAAAACAGGTATTAATCAAAAGACTGTACATACTGCTCAGTTTCCATACCTTGTTACTGGAAGTATTATATATAAATGTGTTTTTACAGATCCAGGGTTGTATACTTTAGAAGTTTCTTTTACTAATAATGACAAAACAAAAAAACAATCTTTTGATATAAATGTTGTTGAGCAGAATAAAATTAAAGAAGTAATTTCAATTGACAATAATGAACCAGATGAAGATGAAGAAATTTTATATGTTCCGAATAAAATTGGTAATAAAATTATTAACCCTCGTATTAATCGACCAACAAATCTTAAAGTTTCTTTAAATTCTTTAATATTAGATAATAATTATATTAAAGATTTATTAAATTCAAATAGGTCAAATGTTATTTTTACATCACCAACAGATAGGAATTATCAAATTTATAAATATGAATCTCATAATATTTATGATGATAATCATCAAATAATTGATACATGGTTTTTTATTAATGCAGATTTTATTGATGAATATATTGAGCTTCATATTTTACCCACATATATAAATGCAATGGATAATGTTATTTTATTATCAGATAATGATATCATTAACCATTTTTATCCTACTTCTTCATCTTATGGGGTGAGTAGTGTACCATTATCATTTACCGAAGATAATGAGGACGATGAAGAATATAAAAAAATTATAGATAATAATGATATATATTATATAACAAATGTTCCTACTTGTTCTAATCCAAAATGGTTGATTCCTAATTACTATAAAGATTTAGAAAATTATACGATATCTTTTGATTGTTATAGTAGTTATTATTATCGTTCTATATTTTATATAAATGATCTTGAAATTTATGGAGAAGATAATAAAGTTTATCTAAAATATTTAGATTCTATAGATGTTCTTTCATATAATTTACTTGATAAAGGAATTCATAGTATTGAATTTAGTGTTTATGATAAGATAACGTTAGGCATTGATGGATATATTATTTCAAGTGATATTTTTGATATGATTCAACCTTTAAATTTATTAGATGTTCGTATAGGGTTTCAACAGGTGAAAAGAGATAAATTTATGATAGAAGCTTTGGCGGCTGATGATGTTGACGGTTATACATATATTACAAATTCATATGTAAAAGATAGTTCTAATACTCCTAATAAGCCTCGTGATGATATTAGTACTTATAATTTTACATCAAAAGATGGTATATATAAGTTTCTTTTTGATAATACTACAATAAGTAATGCAGATGCTGTTAAAATTAAAAGTTTACCAAGACTTGAAATTGATCTTATTCGTCGAGGTGCTGGTTCAAATATTGTTGGTGTTATTGATAAGACTAATAAGGACCCTTATGATCAAACAACTTTGCTTGATTATCATCAAATAAATTCATCTTCTCAACAGAATACTCATTCCCCTATTCAATATAATAATACTAATGAAAGAAGCTTTTTTGATACGGTTAATTCTTCTGGTACATTAGTAATTGATCTTTCTGGTACAATATTAAATATTGAAAGTATTGACCCATTACAAAAAATTACTAAAGATGACAATGTCGTTCAATATGATTATACTAGCAATGATAAAAATACTATTATTCAAACATTAAAATATTTTAATGATGATTTATATAGTGAATCATATAATCAATTAACATCAACTTTATCAGATGCATTATCTTTAATAACAAACAAACAATATTACAATCAGCATTGGCGTGATAAAGAAGAAGAAGGCGTTTATGAATACTACTATGGAGTGACCTTTGATGACGAAACTGAATAAATTAGCTTTTAAAAAAATTGAGGATTTTGATAGAAATAAGTTAACCGGGTACACATATAATTGTCCTTGGAACAATGATCCACAGTACACACACTTATGGAATGACTTAGAACATCTTAAAAGTGATAAAGTTGCTCGATGTGGACAACCAGAAACTCATAGTTGTGTTCATAAGGTTGAATATAGTATTGCAGGCTTTCGTAATACATGTCCTATTGCTGGTCGATGTGGAACATATGCTACGCCAGCTCCATTACGTTTTAGTCAATTTGATTTTAAAGGACGTGGAGTTAAAGGAAAAATTGAGCTCAATACTGTCAAATTTTCTTTTAAACATAAAAATAATGGAGTAGATGTTGCTAATGGAAAAGAAGCAAAAACTTGGGGAGGACAATTTTCAAAAGTAAAAGTTGTCTTAAAAAGATATGATAAAAATAAAATAATCACTCTTGACTCAAAGGTTATAGAAAAAGGACCAAGTATAAATCAATATAAAAAAGTAGCGGTTAATTTTAATCTTGATAAGATAGCTAAAAATATTTCTTCAAAAACCCAAAAGACAACCTTTAATAATAATAGAACATTAAATTTACAACAAAATGATAATTTTGCAATTGAATTACATTATTATAGAGTAGAAAATACAAACCCATCCGTTATTAGACTTAAAGATGCTAATATCGATATAACATTTACATATTTAGATAAACCAGATATTACAATTAATAAAAGTTCAAATGTTATAAATTGTTCATCAAAAACAATAACTCATACAGTCAAAACTAATAGTGCCGATGCCTTAAAAAATCTTACATATAAAAGCATTCCTGCTGGATTTTCTAAACCAAGCGTTTCAACAAATAAAGATAATTATACAAAAACATACATTTGGACATACACTAAGGATTTAACTGATACAAAAGCCACAATCACTTATCAAACTACGGCAAATAATTTTAAAACAGAGCAAAAAGCTACTATTACTATATATGAAAATAAAATTAATCAAATCATAAATAATTTAGATAACCCTACGATTATAGATAAACCAATATCTACTATTACAACATTTATCAAAGGATCCCCATATAATGAAAAAACAACCTATATTAGTTTTAAAGATTTGACAAAATCTAATTCATTATGTTATGATAAAATAGTTCTTCATATTAAAAATGATGATCAAGAAGAGTTATTATTCCCCTATTATGGGGATGATAAAGTTTATCAATGTCAAGATAGTAGTGGTCAAAATGAAATAGGGATGAATGCTTGTTTTTATGAACAAGTTTTAAATAAATTAAAATGTGGTGAAGCTAAGGTTTCTGCTGAGTTTGTAATTAATAGTTCTTTAATTAAAACTGTATTCTTACCAAGTATTATTGTTTCTGGTCCACTTTATTCCTTTACATCTACAATGACAAAGATTAAAGCTGGTGAAACAGAAGAAACAAAAGTTAATGACTCTTCTAATATAAGACAACCTTCTACTGATGAAGGTGATTCTATATATGAATATTATATTACATTTACGAGAGATGTTACTAATAATGACCCTAAGGATTCTAGCGGGAAAAGAGTTTATCCAAGTCCAATCGTCACTTCGATATATAATGAAACACAAAAAGAAGATGTAATTACAGCACGAGAAAATGGCTCCTTATATTATGATGATGAAAAGATTAAATTTAAAATTAATAATAATGAAGTAGGTACTTTCAAGGTAGGTTTTTATTATACTGATATATGTAAAAAAACAACATATCATGCATTTCATGAATTTAGAGTTTCCCCAGAACATAAACAATATTATGATATGCTTTACATTCAAGAAAATGAATCAGGTTATTCTTATGATAACATAGTAATTCGAGAAGGAGATAATAATCGTGTACCAATTATTATTAGTAATATTGAGGAAATAAATAGTTATAATAATATTAAAGTATGTTTTAATGGTGGTAAAACTAATATATCACAAATGGGCTTTGGTAATTTATCAATAACAAACGAAAATGATTTTACTATTAATGATTTGGCAATTGAATTAAATCCTCTTATATATGATGAATTAACTGATGAATATAATTGGATAAACTTATGGGAGACAATTTTTGTTAATTTTGCTCAAAACATATTTGCTTATAATTTCAATTTAAAAGGTCGTGTTGATGTTGTTGATAATGGAGAAAACGTATATTTAGTTTTTAGAGAATTAAAACCTAATGATACAATATCAATTAATATACCTTTTGTTTCTAAGGATGAAGGAACATATTATGTATCCTTATATATAAATGGTTTTCAATTAAAAAGAGATGGTACAAATAAATTTTTACCACATTTAGACAAAGTTTGTAGTAATTCTAATTATGCAAAATTTGTTATTACAGATACAATGCTCCTTGACTTAAAAATTAATAATTATGATGAGTACATTAACATTGATAATTATGAATATGAATATGATGAGAATTGTAATCGAAAGTGCAATAATGATGAATGTACTCAATGTGGTCCGTTCAATGTTTTATATTCAATTACTAATATAGATTCTATCTCTCCTATATCAGGAGAGAAGTATTTTATTAAAATAGGATATTCTCCTGAATTAGAAGCATCTCCGCTTTTTGATGGAGATACATATGTAGTTGACACAAATAATGAACCATTAGAGTATCCTTTGCCTTATGCTCATGCAAAAATTGTTATTGCTCCAAGATCCCAGTACGAAGATGAAAAACCTATTACATATAAAATAAAAACTAATGAGAATGGAGAGGGAGTATTTTATTATACAATCCCATCAACCGAGCTTAGATCATATAATACAGAATCTTTAAGAATCAATAATAAATTTGGAATTATATATCAAGGCAGTACTCAAAACAACCCATGTTCACAAGGTTTTTGTAATGAAAATTTAGTTATAGATAATAATAAGTTTGATACAGAAATTATTATTGATGAAGATTTTTCACAATATAAAGCAGGAGAAGTTGTTCCAATTAATTTCCAATTAATATATAAGAAAATCCCTTATGATAATGGTTTATACATTAATCTTAATGAAGAACCTTTTGTGAATGATTTTCAAGCTGGACGAACGATTTTACTTCCGGTTGCGTTTTTTGGTACTAAAAATGATCCTAATCAAGTATTAGAAACATCTATTGAAACAATAAGTGATTCATTAACTAAGAATTATGTTAATAAAAAAATTTATTGTAATATTGATACGCAAGTTAAGATTGAGGCTTCTTTAGCAAAAACTCTCGTACAACAAAATGAACCGAATATTTTAAGTGTTCTCGTTAAAAATGGATTAAAACCAAATCAGAAAGTAAAAATTAGAATTTTAACAAATGGTTATGATATTAAAAATATAAATTATATTACAAATGGATCATATTCAGCTACAAATACGAATCCAAGTAATTTAAGACATAATAATTTACTTTATTGGGATATTGGAAATATGGACTCATATGAAATAAGTCAAATATCAATAGATTTACAAGCACAAAGCAATGCCTCTGGACAAAAGAATATATGTATAAAAGCATTTGATTATTTACATGAAGAAGGTGACTCTAATGAATAATTGTGATAGTAATATATCACTTCAATCACAAGTAGTAAATGAAAAGAAAGAAATATATCTTAATGTCAATCAAACAACAGATTTTGTTTTAATAAATCAATATTATGAATATACTGTTTATGTTAAGAATGTTTCAAATTCATCTATTGAAGATATTAAAGTTTTTGTACTTAATCAAAAAGCCATCTCAATTAATAGTGATTATCCAGATGATGGTTTTTATGAAAATATTGGAACTTTAAACCCAGGAGAATCACGTGTTTTTAAATTAAAAGCACGTTGTACCCAATCTGGTTATTATAACACTACATTTGTAGCGTATGGGAAAAGCACTGAAATAGAAAGTAAAAATACTTTTATTACATGTGGATTGGTAAGATACGTTCCTGAAACTTATCATAGAATTAGTATCTTTAACTTTGACCCATACGAAGAAGGGTATTGGCTTTCTTCAAGTGATTATAATGATCAAGTTACTCAATTAACAAAAATACAAAACAGACCGTGGCAAAATAAACAAAGATATTATAATCAATTTATTGATTCTGAATTAGATTTATACGATCAAGATATTGAGTTAAAAAATAAAGATAATTTACCAATCACTCATTTAGGTCGTGAAAGTTATATATATAATGAAAAAGAATTAACCACAGGTGATGGTTTAAGAAACCTTGTTGAACATATTAATAAAGAATCTCAACTTATTAATCTCACATTATTAAGAACGGGAAATAATGAATTAGAAAATGATTTTATTAATATTCAACAAAGAAATATCATGGATAAATTTGGTTTATTAAGATCAGAAATTTATCACGCATTAGGCGTTATCCCAACGTTTTCATACGCTGTGGATGGGCTATTTAGATGGAGTCGTGAAAATGATTATTTAGCAAATCATATTTACCCTCCTCTTAATGATTATTTTTGGAATACTAAAAAATGGTCTGGTCATGGTTATACTATTGATGAAACTTATATTGATTATGAAAGAGATGAATTTGATAGAGACTTTGATATGGCATTTTTTGAGACATTAGAAGATGCTGAAGACTTTGTTTATGATCAAACAGAATTATATAAAAATAGAAACATTAATATTTATAATGAAGAAAATAAACTTATTAAAGGGTACTATTATACTATACGTGAAGTATTAGATTCAGAAGGAGTCTTTTTCATTAATATTCCATATAATGATATTCCATCAAACTTTTTCAAATTAACCAACGAGGAATTACAACCGATTATTGATCGAGCAAAACCATATGGTTTAAAACCTGTCATAAAGTATATTTTTAAGAATACATTTAAAAATTATATGAAAATTCATGCACATCCAATTCGAGAACCTCATATAGAAATCAAAATACCTAGTACACAAAAAGTAATTCCCCGTGCATATATTAGAAATTATCAAAATAAAATTAATTGGATTTATACACACACTAAGGATATTATAAATGATTCATTTGTTAAAATGAAAGAAGTAATACAAAATAATACTATATCATTAGATGTTACTCCTAATATTCAGCCAACTCCATTTATAACATCATCAAAACTTAGATTATATAAAAAAAATATTGCATTCCCATTGATAAGTGTTACAAATTCAGAAGATGTATCTTTTTATAGAGATGCCTCACCTACATTTATTAATATATCTGATCAAGTTTTAACTATTGAACCCGAAATTAGAGTTTCAAATACAAAGAATCATTTAAAAACAATATCAAGTTATTATGATGCTTTAGAAAATGAAAACAATCATATAAGAATTGATAATGTAAGATTATCTTATGATTGGAAAACAACATATGATAATAGTGATTTAGAAAAAACACATTTTGTTATTGAAGATATTGATGTTGATGGAAATGTTGTTGCAAGGTTAGTTAAAACAGAAACAGAAGATGTTATCACTCAAAAGGAAGTTAGTTATGTAGTTAACAATTCTGTACTTAATAAGATAACGACAGATGATGAAGGTTTTATAACTATTAATATATTAAATCAAATTAATGATACAAGAATTTTAAACAATACAAAATTAGAATTAATTCTTTCTAACGATGATTTTTATTGTGGATCAAAAACTACTGTTAATATAACTACGACTCCTGATTTATGTACTTATTATTATAAATTTAATGATGTTAGTGATAATATTGAAAAAGCGTTTGTTTTTTATGATAATATAAATAATCAATATCATATTTTTTCATCAGAATATTTAGTTGATGAATCAAAGTATATCTTATCCTATAAGATTTGGAAAAACTCATCTGTAAAAACTATTAAATCATTTAGTAGTCATAGAAATAATTCTAAGGGTATGGCGTGTGAGGTTTATCCTTTAGAGTATGATAATATTATGATAATATTTTATCTTTATCAAGGAGATCAGTTACATTATCTTACTCATATTACGATAAATAATATTAGTGATCTTTATTTCTTAATAAGGAATACAGGACAAATTACAGATAAATTAACGTTTGATTTGAATAAAAACCTTTTGTATGCTAGCGGAATAAATAATGATACGAGTATTGTTTATAACGTTCCTCAATATCAAAAAATGATTTCAACAGATGATTATGAGTATACAGAGCAGTATTCTGAAAATAATCTTTCATGGAATAAATTATATCGTATTAATGAAGAAGTAGAATCTTATGCTTATATACAAAGCTTAAATAATAACCAATCAATTAACGATATTCAATTATACATTCCTAACTGTAATGTTCCTGATATGAGTACAATAAAAGGAATTTATCTTAAAAGTCTAATGGCTGGCCCAAACACTGTTGATGTATCATTTGCTACAAACGTTAACCATTCATGTGATAATAATACTCATGGATTAATATTAAACGCCACAGATGTTAATTTCTATTATAATATGAGTTCTAATTATATAGACTATCTTATGCAAATAGACAACCTCAATAATGATAATGAATTATTAAATTATCATAAAAAGAAATTTGATGAAATGCAAAGATTCAATAATAAAATGAAGAAAAATATTTACGAAGATAAGATGGTTATAAATGGTGGATATTGGACAGAATTAACATTTAATAATGAGTTTGATATATCTTTAAGTAATGTAAGCAATATTAACTTAGTTATAGAAGGATATAATAATAACACTGATATTATATTAAAAAGTGAATTATGTACTCTATTAAACGGATATGGATTATCAGAAACAAAAATTTATAGTGGTTACTTCTATGAAAAGATTCCGTTAAATATTGATTCAAAAGGCATATTAAATGACTTTTTTGTAAGATTAAAATTTGATACTCTAAATGATGTTCAATTATTTAATTATAAACTTGAAATTAATTTTGTTTCTAATCAAAATCAAAATGTAATTGAGATTACAGACGATATTAAGAAAGAGTTTAGAATTAAAGCAAATGATTATCAGAGAATTAAATTAAATAAAAAAGATATATTAGGTATTTTCGTTAATAATGGATTAATTGTTAATTTAAAATTTACAAATCTTGACAAAGGAGAGATGATTAAAATTTATGCAATTAATCTTGAAATCGAATATCAAGATAATGACTCAACCTTAGTAACTCCAAGAATATTAACGGGACCTCTTGTAATAAGTGGTAAAAAGAAGGGTTATCTTGGAGGAATGTTTTATGATGAGAAGCCTTCTACATCTCAAAGGTTATATTCTGATTCTTATGATAATCGTAATTATAAAGGTTTTAAAATAAAAGATAGAGTTTATCAGAGTTTTGTTGCTAATGATACTGATATTACATCAATAAATGTAATGCCTAATGGTTTTGTCGGACAACCAGATCAAAATTTAAAAATTAGTCTTTATGATGATGCAAATGGAATTCCTAATAATTGTCTTAAGACTATTTATGTAGATGGTTGGAGAGATAAATTTGAAGGTAGTAAGACAATTAATTATGCTTTTGATATTAATAATTTAGAGATTAATCATCGTTATTGGTTCTGCTTTGAACAAAAGGATAAATCATTTAATGGTTATTATTATCTTAAAAGTATACCTAATGATTCTGAGTATTTTAAAATATTATATGAACAAAATGATAATTTAACAGATGCTAATACGTCGTTTTGGATCGAGGTTTTAAGTAGTGATCATGTTGAATCTTTTAATTCTTTTTCTGCTTGTCAAATGGATTCAAATATTGATAAACCTTATATAATATTAAAAATAAATAATACTATAGGAGAAATATCTAATTTAATTATAAGGAGTTAATAATAATGGGTTTTAAAAATAAAGTCAATATAAGTCCTAAAATTACTTTAAAACAAATTGTAGTTAAGAAAAAAGAAAAGAAAGAGGAGAAAAAATAATGGCTCAAGCAATATTTACACAAGGAAAAAAGAAGGCCTTAATGGCAATTTTTACTGAATATAATTATTTAGCATTAGGATACACTGAGGACATAAGTAGTTCTTTTGATCCAAACAATCCATTATCAGATACAGCACAATCCTTTAATGAAATATCAAGTTCAGTAGGATATTCCAGAGTTCCATTTGGAAGCGTAGATGAAGCAACATTCACTAATAATGATGATAATACTGTAACTATGACCCTAAAAGCAGATATTGATACAACAAATATTAATCAACAACAAAACATTAATCAATTTGCTATTTGTAATAGTATAACAACAGGTGACTCTAACTTCTATTGTGCTGGAAACTTTACTGAATTTACAAAAGACGATACTACAGGATTAACTTTCGTTATAGAAATAGTCTTATAAAAATAGGAGGCGTATTATATTGAATTTTTATAGACGTGTTGAAGGAGACATCTTCCCCGGACATATCGCAAAATCAGAGGATATTCAACAAATACAAACAAATATTGAAGAGATGTCTCAATCAATGTGGAATGCAATGCATGACCATCAAGCCTTCATGTTAGGAGATAGAGAAAACGACTTCATACTAACAGCAGCCCCAAAACGTGGCGGAAGATACATAGACACAATGAACATCTCATCAAACGTCGCAAACACAATCTGGTTATCACCAAACAAATACGGATACAAACAACCTATCAATAAAAGTAAATCATCTACATATGCAATTATGGTATCCCTAAGAAACCTTTACACTAGAGATGTGAAATTTTCATTTGAACTACAAGATGAATTCGGGGATAAAATATTAGGAACAAAAGAAGTCACCGTAACCGTTCCTAAACAAACAGATGATCAGGAATTTAGCGTCGTATTTGATGCAGAACACATCCCCGTAATGTTTGGAAGAGAACCTCATGAACTCGAAGGCTATGATATTAAACATTCACAACCGATGGATGGGAAACCTCATTTTTATGATGAAGAAGACCAACTAATTTTAGATAAAGACCCTAAATTTAATTCAATGGGTTCCCCAAAAATTTTCTTCGTTATCAAGCCATTAGGTTTATCAGGAACTAATATTACTGATGATTTGTTCGGAATTAAAGTTGATACAACCGCAGCATACGGACAATATCTCCAACAAGTTGGAATAGGCTCTCTTGATTATTTAGATACAGATTACTCATTATTATTCAAAGATGTATATGCAGCAGCCCCTACATACATTTGTACCGGCGGAGAAGCCATCATTAATGGAGAAATGGTTCATTGCGTAGACACACATGTATCTATTGATGGAGCATCCTCATATGGAAATGTAAAAAGTTATGTTGTAATGGACGATAATGGTTTCTTAAAAGCTATTAATACACCTGCTTATATTGGGGATATAGATGTTAATACTGATCGTGAAATCACTCCAAATATGTACTTAATTGCAATTATAACTACATATGTTAATGATGTTAAAAATCCTCGTGTTGAACAAGATGATACAAACGGAATTACTCGTATCAGATCTCATCATGAACGTTTAAGACGTCTTGAAAAAGAAATGGCTTATCAAAGAGATATCACTATTCCTCCTCGTCTTAAATTTATTTTAAGTGGTAATGATATTAAAAATGACAATCCTCAAGCTGTAACTGTTAGAAAGTATAGTGGAGACGATTCTAAATTAGAAGATGTTTTTGTATGGGAGAAACAGAATGATACGATTGAACCTGATACATCATTTTTAACAACTGATTCTCGTGGAAATTGGGTTCTTAAATCAACAAAAGCTGAAACGATTAATATATCAGCTACCTTAAAAGGAGATCAGTCCACTACAAATATTAGTGGTGAAGAACTCGGTAAAGTAATTGTAAAAAATACTAATATTAAATTAGATACAAAAAATGGTATCGCAACACTTGATCAAACGACTATAAAAGGTCAAGATACTACTAAAAAAATTTCTGGACAAACTAAGACCGAAGCGAAAGAAACAACTTGGAATCCGTGGGATGATTATAAAGCAAATCGTCCAAGTGGTAAATTATCAAGTTCAGAATTAAAGAAACATAAATTTACTGTTAAGAAAGATGGTGGAAGTCGTTCATCTACATATCCAGCTATGACTTTTTATGCGTCAAGTGCAATGTATCTTAAGAAATTAGCTATTCCTATTCATTCTTTTATTGATTGTAAAGCTGTTAAGTTTGCTATATTTAAGAGACAGAACCCAAATAATAAAACAAATACTGTCTGGCTTGAGAAAAAAATTTGGGAAAGCGATTCAATATCTATCACTAAACATGTTACAACGAATGGAAGTACACAAAAAGTAACTACACCTTTTGTAATTGATTTCACAGAAACAAAAGGAAAAAATGGTTTAAAATTAGATAAAGCTCAATACGTTATTTTATGTTTACCTATTCCAAAAAAGACCGAAGGTACAATTGTCATTCAAACTTATAAACCATCTGAGTCAACTCAAAGTAGAGATTTCCTTATTAAATATCATGGAAATTCAAATGCTTCAAGTTTTAGACTTGTTGACAGATGGTTTGAAATTTGGTATTCAAACCTTGCTATTGAGGGTACTGTTGTAGCTGATAAAAAAGAATATAATCGTACTGGTGTTATTGAATCAGGTCAAATTGTATGGGATGACTCACCAAACATTGATACTGTATCATATACTGCGAACGAAACAACTACTGATGGAACATCTTTTACAGTATTTGCGGATTGTGGTGGCGGATGGATTCAATTAAAAGAAGGAGAAGCCACACAAGTTACTGGGGGAACAAGTAGTTTCAGATGGAAAGCTGAATTTAAATCAACAAATGGTAAGGATACTCCAAAATTAGCATATAGTGATAAAAATAAATATGCAATTAGTTTTACTATTACAAAGAAAGCTCCAAATGTTGGATCAACCGTATATAACGAAAGTAAAATTAATAATTGTATTACAAGTAATACTATATACCCAGGAGAAGTTTTAGCTACCTACATTGGTGATTTAGGTGTATCTGATGATGGTATTAGAAATTTTAATGCAAGCTCAAGATTCTCAAATTATGAATTCTTACGATTATGGGCAAGTAATAGTAGTGTAGATAATCTCATCATTGATATTGCAGCATCCGACGTACGTGCTTCAACTGTAACAGATATATCTAGAAGTCCTTATATTAAAGTTCACGGTACAGACCCAGTACATGCAAACGAAGAAGTAGATGCATATGTACGAACAATGGGTTCATCATTAAACTCCATAGCTTATCCTCCTGGAAAAGATGAAGTAGATATATTTACATGGTATTATGCAGACTTAACTCTTGATGACTTCGATGCAAAAGGAGTAGATTACTCTAATTATGATGCTGAATTAGAATTTGACGAACATAATCTTCGTATGAAAATCGATACTGATCAAGCTTATAATGATGATAATATTGTATTATATACAAATCTTGATTTAATACCTATTGTAGAAGAGGAAGAAGAAGGTTCAACCGGAGAAGATATTACCTATAATATTAAAGAAATAGAAACTAACGACACTACTACAAGCGTTGTTTCAACAAAAATCAGTAGTAATTATGAAGCTGATTATAATCTTTATATTTGGATTTTAACAAATGATACCCCTGTGGATTTAACTAGATATAGCGCTCTAAAAATGGATTATACACTTACTGGTACATCATCAGACGCTACAATTTCTAATCTAGGTTTCTATATTAGTATGGCAGAAGAATACGAATGCCCAACAATTATAGATGAAATAGAAACAGTCCCAGTATCTATGCCAGTAACATTAACTCCTAATGCTAGCCAACAAGAACTAATCGACATCTGGGCAGATAAAATATTTAAAGAAGAGGTCATTATAAACGGAACATCATACTATTGTAATTACCATTATGTACAGAACGCAGATGGTACATATACAAAACAACAATATCACGATCTTAGTTCATACACTATTTTCAGATTAAAAGATTTAGAAGTAACAACCGAAGGACAACATAAACAAATTTATATTCCAATTGATAGTGATAATGAAAGATTCTCATATGTGAAAGAGATGGGTCTTATTACTCTAAATGGTGATGGATATAATGTTACTATTAATGATAATGACGATAATTTAGAAGAAAGCGATATTACCGATTATGAGCTTGTTGTTCATGAGATTACTAGTGTTGCAAGAGGTTTTACTACAATTTTCAGTGGTAATGATGGTGAAAAATTTATTCCTTATAATGAAGCTGACCATAGACCCGATGGTAAGTATTGGATGAATAGGGTTAAAGTGAATAATGAAAGTCAAAATGGTATGTTAAGATTAAATATTTATCCAGCAAATCTTAATAGTAGTGGAGAAATTCTTTGTTATTATCCTAATTCATCAATTACAAGTGATTTTAATCATTTTGCGATGCAAATGGTTGCTGATGAACGTATTCCAAAGGGTGCTTTGAGAGTAAATCTTTGTAGTGATGATAAGGGTGAAGTTCCCGTTTATTCATTAGATGTACCTACTCTTGATTTTAAGTTCTTCCGTGAAAATAAGGATTATAGAGGAGTGGGCGTAGCTCAAATCGCTTATGATGATACGAAAACCGGTACTAAAGAAGATTCTTCTGCAACGAATACGAGTTTAGTTTCACAGATTGCATCAAATGTTACTAGCGATTCAGGTACTACAACAAGTAATAAAGATGTTGTTAATGCTTTTGCTAAAACTCTTTTAGGAACAAGTGATAATCCTAATCCAGATCTTTATTCATCAAATGTATTAACTTATGATAGTAGTACTGGGGAAACAAGTGTAAATAAATCAGCTAGTAATAACTTTGTAACTATTAAAAATGGTCAAATTACATCAATCAAATATCCAATTGCTGTTATTGATAATCTTCAAACAAGAATTATAACTCCTTATACTGCCGAATCAGATGTTTATCCAAACACATATATTGGTATGGGTCTTGGTTCAACCATTACTTATGGTGATGCTGATAAGAATGCAGATGTTACTGATGACAATACAGCAAAATTAGGCGCAAATGATAATAATGATCCATTAAATTTAACCGTTGGTCAAAAGGCATTAATGAATTCAGTTGATAAGTTTATGGCTGAAATGTTTAAAATTGATGCTAATAAGGTTAAGAGTTATTTTGATTTACAAATGATGTTTGATTTGTATAAAAATTATGGATTAACATTGACCGGTAAGAGTTATGATGTTACTAATACCCAATTGTTGGTTGATAATGATGAGTATTTATATCCTCGTCAGTATATTGTTGCAAAGAGTACTGAGCCTACTACGATAAAAATTACGAAGGATATTTCTACTAAGACTGAGACAAAGGATGCTGAGAGTGATGTTGTTGAAGTTCCTAGTAAAGGAGAGGCTAAAGAAACAATTAGTGATCCTGTTTGGTCTGTTGTGAAAACTAAGAGTGGTTGGAAGATTACTAAGAAGACTGTGAAGACTACTGTTGCGTATGAGAAAAAGGAACGTGTATTATCAACAACAACTATTGTACAATCAAGTACACCAAGTAGTAGTGGTTCTAGTAGTACAAGTGGCTCTAGCAGTTCTAATGGTTCTAGTGGTTCTAGTAGCTCCAGTGGTGGAGGTCATACTTGGGAATACTATGCTCATGTATGGGAAAAATTACATGGACGTGCAAAAGAACATAACAATGTACAAAAAGAGGAATGGATTAGAGGAGCATTAGCTGCTCAAAGAGATTATGGAAACCCATATAATTCTTAAAAATATTCATAGGTGATAAAAAATGGCAAAACAAAATGTTTACTATACTAAACATGACAGTTTGCTTAATCTGATCAATAGAGCAACTGCTATAGCAAATTCAAAAAAAGAGGCTCAAAATAAAGCAAAAAATAAAATTTACGACAATCATAGTAAAACAGCAAAAGCTGCTCAGGCAGCTAATTGGAAAGCAATGGGTAGTAAAATTAATAAATCAAGTGGTGGCTCTAGTGGGTCCTCTGGTGGAAAATCTTATACGACTTCATCAGGTTCTTCAAGTGGTGGTGGAGGTAACACCACCCAAACCACTCAAAAAACAGAAACCTACTACGAAAGAACAACCACAACACAAGAAACAATAGAAACAACAACCATCACATACAAAATCACTAAAAATGATAAAACCACATTAGACGATGGATCAACAATAACCGATATCCGACTATATGATTCCAGTCCAGAAAACAGATTCGCACCAAGCACAAAAGGTATCGGATTAGATGACCTTTTCTCAAAATGTGAATGGGATACTACAAATGCTCAAAGTAAAGGAGCTGCATTAATTGAAAATTATACAGAAGAAAAATTTAAAGCAGCTATAATAGAAACAAAAACAAAAACTAATGGTTCTGAAGAAACAGGGAATAATATAGGAGCGGATGGTAGTGATATAGGTCGTATAGTTCTTAATAACAATAGTTTCTCATATATTTTCGGTGCTAAATCAGATGCATACATTTATGATCCGAATACAGACTCATATATAACAAATAATAATCTTCGTAATCCAAGCATCAAATATGTTAAAAATGATAATTCTGCTGAAGTAACATTAACATATTATGAGGATATTATTCGTGCTGAAACTAATTCTGAATGGATGGGTCGTGTGAAGAATAATCAAATACCAAGTTTTGCACAGATTTATAAGAAACTTAATGATGATGAAGTAATTAATAGTATTTCAATATCAACCACTAGTAAGTTCCGTGATTATATGTCACAGGTTTGGGGTACTGATGATGGAAATGGTAATATTATTCCATTAGATTTGGATGCTGAAGCAAAGAAAGGTGATGCTAAACATGTGTTAACATTATTTATTGATAATATTACTTTACATGAAGCTAAGCATATTCCTTTATTTTATCCGAATGTTCGTATGAAATTTTATCATAGTAATAATAAACCTGATGATGTTGATACGTATAATTTACGTAAAATGGGAGCTGTTATTGAATATAGGTGATTATAAATGGGATATAGTATTGAAGGGCAAAGCCCTAATGAGGTGGAAAACATAAGACAACGTGTTAAATTACAACAACAAGTTGGTCAATTAAATCAAGATATAAAAAAGAATTCTACAATTAACCCTAGACTTACAGCTATTCAAAATCTTCTTCAAAAGAATTTGAATCAGCAAATTAATATTGATCAAATATATGAAATGAATGCTAATATACAAGAATATATTGATTATAGGTTCAATGAATCTAATGATCAAATATATCAACTCTTATTTTTACTTAATGAGAATGTTGTTGAGCAGACTGATCTTGATGAGATTTATAAGTATGTTAAAAATACTCGTGCAAATGTAAATAAGAAACTTAATGCATTAAAAAAACAAATTGAAGAACAAGATGAGAAAATAGATAAGATTCTAGAATTATTGGAGGCGACTAATGAATGATTTCCGATTATATCTCTGATCATCTTAAATATGCATTAGATAAACAATTAGATAATGATGATATTGAAGATACTCCTATTAATATTTTCTTAGAAGATGGATCTTCATATTTATTATCTTTTATTGTTGATGAGAGTAATGAGTTTTTAAATATTGTTTATACTGATAAAAATGGTTATGAAAAAATAGCTATTTTAAATAAGAACTTCATTACCGCTGTACAATTATGTTATCTTGATGAACTTTCCTATGAGGAAAAGCCTAAAGATTTAATGTGTATGTAAAAAAAAGCTTAAAAAGATGTATGTGTAAAAAAAAGCCCCTATAGGGGCTTTTTTTAACTTTTATGATATTTTTTATTCAACTCTAATGATTGTTTCGCATTTTCTTCGTCAATAATTTCCCATTCAAGATTCTTAGAAAGAACTCTTTCCTTAAGTTTATAAAGGTTTATTGAGTATATCTGAATTTGTTTTCTATCTTGATAATAGTTATAAACCCATGTAAAACCTTGTTTTTTTCGTGAATCTTTATATTTCGTTACACGATAAAAACCGGTTGTATTATTAACCTTACTAAGTTTTTTTTTCTCTTTCTCTAAAAGAATTTTGTCTTTATGAGCTTCACTCATCTTTTTTCTCGTTTCCTCTGAGGGATGTTTATTAAGATTTCCTCCAGATTCTTTATTATATCCCTTCGCTGGATTCATAGAATCATAATAAGCAATATAATACCTTTCCAAATTATCTAATTCTAATTCATCATCACATAAAACAATGATTTCTATTTTAAATACATCACCATATTTGTTATATGCGTTTTGCAAATGCTGATTTTTGTGATAATTATTTTTTAAGGCTTTGCGATGCTCATTTAATCGTTTGGATAATCGAGTGCTTTGTCCGATATATATCTTGTCATTTGCCGTATTAGTAATTTTGTAAATACCCATGTCTGACATTGTATCACATTATACTGATTTTTCTGTTAT
>AUXO017298465.1_pt1 | contig 94579 bp, 85 predicted proteins | sample 768731 | NCBI WGS metagenome assembly AUXO01 (sample SAMN02715735, study PRJNA202380) | gut metagenome | biome: sheep rumen | host: Ovis aries | place: New Zealand: Palmerston North
AGCAATGTACGATGAACTGAATAAGCGCCCAAGAAAATGCCTTGGATACAAAACACCATATGAGGCTTATTATTCAACGTCGTTGCACTTAACTTGACAATTCAAGATAAAAAAAACCGGGGGTTTTCACTTTACCATCACCTTCCTTTTATAGTATTATAAAAATAGGAAAGTTTGAGTGAAAAGTAAGGAGGGTCTTATGTATCATATTTTAGTTGTAGATGATGAATTAAAAATTCGTCTTTTGATTAAGAAGTACGCAGAATTTGAAGGCTATCAGGTATCAGAGGCAGAGAATGGAATGGATGCCATTGATATGGTTCGAAAGGAAAAATTTGATTTAATTGTCCTTGATATTATGATGCCGGAATTAGATGGTTTCTCAACATGCCGTGAAATTTTAAAGATAAAAAAGATTCCGATCATTATGCTTTCGGCGAGAGGAGAAGAGTATGATCGAATCCATGGATTTGAATTGGGAATCGATGATTATGTGGTAAAGCCATTTTCACCTAAGGAATTGATGATGCGTATCAATGTGGTGATTTCCAGAAATCAGCCGGTAGAGGGGGCAAGTCAGAATGAACATGAAATCTTCCAAAAGGAAGGACTTGTGGTGGATTATACCGGAAGAAAAGTTACTGTAGATGGAGTAGAAGTGGACCTTACCCCTAAGGAATATGATCTTTTATATTATTTGATTCGAAATCGTGGAATTGCTCTCAGTCGTGAGAAGTTGATTCAGGATGTTTGGGGGTATGATTATTTTGGAGATGATAGAACCTTAGATACCCATATCAAGCTTCTTCGTTCCAGCATTGGCCCATACCGGAAGTTTTTGGTCACCCTTAGAGGCGTAGGTTATCGTTTTGAGGCTTAACTATGAAAAAAGAAAAGAAAAATAATCAAACCGTAAAAGTAAAAAAAAAAAAAAGCGATTTAGTATAAAATGGATCCTCTTCTTTTCTTTGGTTTCCTTTGTATCCATTATCTTACTGGCGATTTGGTTGATGCAGACGGTTTATCTGGATGAATTTTATCGTTATATTAAAACCAGAGATCTTCATGAGGCCATGAATAATATTGAAAGTGCCATTAATAATGAGGATTTAGAGGATGCATTAAATTCCGTATCGGAACAGTCGGATACCTGTATTATGATTGTAGATGATGATGCCACGGTGGAATATACGGTGGAACGAACCTCGGAATGTCGAATTCATCGTTGGTCGAAACTTACCATGAAATCTTATCTTCGCCGAATTCGTGAGGGAGATGGTACCTATACCAAAATCTATTTAAATGAAGAGGAAGAGGATCCGCTTGAGGCCAAGATTCAACCGAAAGAATCCGATGACAGGCCTTCCGAGGAAGAGGAAGGAGAACATAGCGGTTCAGAGTATGAATATAATACCTATTCCCCTGGTATTATAGCTAGGAGTAAGAATAAAGAAAAATATGATCGGCTTTTTTATAACCAGTCCAAGACCGAGGATATGATTTATGCCAAACGGATTACCATGGGCGACAAGAAAGTTACCATTTTCTTAGATACTGAGGTAAGTCCTGTGGATACTACGGTGGCAACCATTCGGATTCAGTTGATTTATATTACGATTATCGTAATCTTAATGACCATTGTTCTTGCAATTATATTGTCTAGAAAGATTGCCAGACCGATTATTAAAATTAACCGCCAAGCCAAGGAACTTGCCAAGGGACGGTATGATACGGTATTTGATGGAACAACCTATCGGGAGGTGAATGAGTTGTCCAATACTCTTACCACGGCGGCTGTGGAACTTGGAAAAACCGAGCAATTTCAGCGAGACCTGATTGCGAATGTTTCCCATGACCTGCGTACTCCTTTGACCATGATTGTTGGATATGCGGAAGTTATGAGGGATATTCCCGGAGAGAATAATCCGGAAAATGTTCAGGTAGTGATTGATGAAGGAAAGCGTTTAACCAATTTAGTTACAGACCTTTTGGATATGTCAAAGCTTCAGGCAGGGGTATCTAAAATTGATCCCGGAGAGTATGACCTTACAGATTCTATTAGTGCCATTATTGATCGTATTGCCAAGATGACAGAAAAAGATCATTATCATATTGAGTTCTTATATAAGGAACATGTTTTGGTCTATGCAGATGAGAAAAAGATTTATCAGGTTCTTTATAACTTAATTGGTAATGCCATTAATTATACCGGGGACGACAAGAGGGTAATCGTAAAGCAGGAAGTATTTGTAGAAGACAAAAAGGTACGCATCCAAGTAATAGATACAGGAGAAGGGATTAAGAAGGAAGATCTGGATGCCGTATGGCAACGTTATTATAAGGTTGATAAGACACATAAGAGACCTGTGGTTAGTAATGGAATTGGTCTTTCTATTTCGAAAAATATTTTGGAATTGCACCAAGCAGATTATGGAGTAGAAAGTGAATATGGACATGGTTCAACCTTCTATTTTGAAATTCCATTTACAAAATTTGCAAATAAATAAGGAAACTTATTTTTTTCAGATTCATCAGTTTCTGTTCATATAGATTTCAGATTGGTATGCCATAATGTGATCAGATCAAACAAAGGTCTGACATGCATGTGTAAGATTCCAAACTTATTAAGGTTGGAATAGAAAAGACTCAGAAGGTTTCGGAAGAAACAGGTATAGAAAGGAGAAGTATTATGGCTATTGAGGTTTTCGCAAGAGTAGAAAAGAAGTTTATGTTAACAACTGCTCAGTATGAAAAAATGCTTAAGCTGATTGAACCATATATGAATCTGGATAAGTTTAATGTAGGTGGTAAGTTTTACAAGATCTCGAACGTATATTATGATACTCCTAACAACGAGCTGATTCGCAGGTCATTGGCAAAACCAGTTTATAAGGAAAAGCTTCGTTTAAGAGGCTATGGTGTTCCTAACATGGATGATAAGGTTTTCCTTGAAATCAAGAAAAAATTTAAGGGAGTTGTTTATAAGAGAAGAACAACCTTAATTTTAAAGGATGCTTATCGCTTTGTAGACGAAAAGATTACTCCACCTCTTGCAGAGTTTATTAATCAGCAGGTACTTGAAGAACAAAAGTATTTCTTATCTGTTTACGATTTGATTCCTGCGGTTTATATTTCTTATGACCGTCTTGCATTTTTTGGTAAGGAAGATCCAGATTTCCGTGTAACCTTTGACACAAACATTACTACCAGAAGAGAAGATGTTCGTCTGGAGAAAGGTTCCTTTGGAAAAAAACTTCTGAATCCTGATCAGTGGTTGATGGAAGTGAAGATTTTGAATTCAGTTCCGCTTTGGTTTGTAGACATCTTAAATCAGGTAGGAGCATATTCTAATACCTTTTCTAAATATGGAACAGAGTATAAGCAGTATTGTAAAGAACAGCTGGAGAAAACAGACAGTTATCATTTCTTTGTACCATCTGGTAATCCGGATTATAATGAAAGTGAAATTCAGCTTGCCTATGCTCACTCTTAATGACAACTGGTAACTAATGAATAGAATATTGGAAAGAAGGGATTCTTATGACATTAACATCGATTTTAAATAGCGACAGTACAGGATCACTGTCTGGCATTGAATTAAAGACATTACTTTTATGTTTATTAGCAGCTTTTGTATGTGGAGCAATCATTGCAGCGGCCTATACCTTAAGTGAAAAAGGACGTAAGTTTAGTGGATTCTCAATTACTTTGGTGGTTTTACCAGCAATTGTTGCAGCAGTTATTTTAATGGTTGGTTCAGATACTGCAAGAGCTTTATCTGTAGCGGGTACATTTACCTTGGTTCGTTTCCGTTCTGTACCAGGAGATGCTAGAGACATTACCTCAATCTTCTTTGGTATGGCAGCAGGACTTGCAGCAGGTATGGGTTACCTTACCGCTGGTTTATTATTTACCATCGTAGTAGCACTTATTTTCCTTATTCTTTATAGAGGACCATTTGGTGAAAAGAAGGACCGTGTAAGAGAGTTAAAGATTACAATTCCTGAAAACTTAAACTATGAGGGAACCTTTGATGATCTCTTTGCAGCCTATACAGATTCTGTAGATCTTATAAGAGTAAAGACTACAAATCTTGGTGCCTTATATGAACTTGCTTACCAGGTTCAGTTAAAAAATGGCACAAGCCAGAAGGAATTTATTGATAAACTTCGTACGAGAAATGGTAACTTAAATATTACCTTAGGTATCGTACCAATTGATCACAATAAGCTTTAAAATAAATTGCCCATCTTCTTAGGGAGATGGGTTTTTTATCGTTTTGTCCCCTTCGCATTTTTTAGTAGAACGTGCTATAATAATTTTAGTTTTTGTTTTTTTGAGAAGAAAACATATGGTGTGGATTATATGCAATTTTCATATTTTGGATATTAGGAGGAAAGTATGGCAAAAGGACAAAACCAAAAACTGAAACTTTTGTACCTGTCAAAGATTATGAGACAGGAAACGGATGATGAACATGGGTTAACCATGCCGGAAATCATCGAGAAATTGGCCCAGTATGACATTGATGCAGCAAGAAAAAGTATCTATGATGATTTGGAAAGTTTAGATGCGTTTGGCATAGAAATTTTAAAAGAAAAACGTGGAAATAAGACCTATTATCACTGTGGAGCAAGAGACTTTGAGGTGCCGGAATTGAAACTTTTGGTAGATGCCATTCAATCGTCCAAATTTATTACCCCAAATAAATCGAAGGAATTGATAAAAAAATTAGAGGCAAACCTAAGTATTTATGATGCCAAGTTGTTACAAAGAGAGGTTTTTGTAACGGACCGAGTGAAGAATATGAATGAATCCATTTATCTAACCGTGGATACCATTCAGTCTGCCATGACCCAAGACCAACAGCTAACCTTTCAATATGTAAAATGGACACCTGAGGCAAGGCTGGAACCTAAAAGAAATGGGGATTTTTATCAGGTAAGTCCATGGGCTTTGGTTTATGACAATGAGAATTACTATTTGGTAGCTTATGATCAAGACAGCAAAGACATTCGTCACTACCGGGTAGACAAGATTAAAAAGGCTAGTGTTATCAAGGAAAAACGGCTAGGTAGTAAGGAATTTTCAAGACGAGATAAGTCGAAATATAATGAAAAGCGCTTCAACATGTATGATGGGCCCATGACCACTTTAGAATTACGATGTCACAACGATATGGCAAATGTAATCTTTGATCAATTTGGAGGGAATATTCATAACCGCAAATTGGATGAAGAGCATTTTCTTGCGATTATTACCATAGCCGTAAGTAAGCAGTTTTATGGATGGCTTGCAGGGTTGGGAAACCAGGTTCAGATTATGAATCCCAAGGAAGAGGCCATAAAGTTTCAGGATTACATAAAAGAAATCCATGAGGGATATAATTACTAGAAGATAAAGGAGAGGGAAGATGACCCCAAGTAGAGAAGAATTAATTGATGTTTTTACAGATACTATGAATCAGGCCAAAAGAGATGCAGATTTCTTGACAAATATAAAAGAGGTTAGAAAAAATACGCTAATCTATGAAAATGGAAAAGAGATTCCCCTGAGGATTTGTCCTTGGGCTACGGGAGAAGTGAATGTAACAGGCAGAAGAACTCTTGAGGCAGCAGCAAAGGCCAAGGGATTATTTCCAAAGATGCGGGTAGGACTTTTGAATTTTGCCAATGCCTATCATCCGGGAGGGGGAGTAAAATCTGGTGCTGTGGCTCAGGAAGAATCGATTTGTAGATCCTCCCTGCTTTATCCGGCCTTGATCCGTCCTTATGTGGTGGAGAATTATTATAAGTCGACGGATAAGGATAAAATTATTTACACCCCAGATGTTTTGGTGATTAAGGATGATGAAGATTTGCCGCAAAATCTTGAAAAGAGACAGCAGTATAAAGTAGATATTTTTACCACTGCAGCTCCCGATTTGGGGGAGGAAACCATCTCTAGGGAACGTTTATATGAAATCCATTTAAGCAGGGCAAGAAGAATATTCCAGATTGCCATATCCAAGGGGGTTCATGTTTTAATTTTAGGAGCCTTTGGATGTGGAGCTTTTTTAAATCCGCCAGAAGTAGTTGCCAGTGCTTATAAGGCAGTGATTCATGAGTATCGGGATTATTTTCAATTAATTGAATTTGCCATGGGATGCGGGAAAATCGATAGCGATAATTCCTTAACCTTTAAACAAGTGTTGGGTCCTGTAATCGGTCCGGGAAAAAGGGTGAATGCAGGAAGGAATCGGTATCTTGCCTATGAGATGCCAAAGAGCCACGAAATCATCCTGTTTAAGAGAATGATTACAAGACAGGAATTTCATTTGTTAAAAAAGGGAGTTTCCATAAAGAAAGAGGATCCATGGTTTGCCTATATGGAAGGACCGGTTTTATGTATTCATCGTAGTTCCACGGGATTTTGTATGTTTCAGTTAATGATTTGTCCAAATTCAGAACGACAGATATTAATTGTAAATCAGGATGGTAGCCAGTATCAGGGAAGCATTTCTCAGGCACAGGCAACGGTTACGGAACTTTTGAATTGGTGGACAAGAAGTATTGAAGAAAAGTAATGCTTCTAAGATTGTAAAAGAGACGAAAATAGTGTATGATAGTTAAGGATTTGACGAAAGAAAGGAAGGTAATTTTTAATGATTCAGACAAGAGAATTTGGTACTACCAAAGATGGTGCTAAGATTACTTTATACACATTTACAAACAAGAAGGGAACAGAGGCTTCTTTTATTAACTACGGAGCAATTCTTGTTTCCCTTAAGGTAGCCGATAAGGATGGAAAGTTTGAGGATGTGGTACTTGGATATGATGAACTTGACAAGTATACCGTGAATGGTCCAAATTTTGGTTCTACCATTGGCCGTTTTGCAAACCGTATTGGTGGTGCAAGCTTTACCTTAAATGGCAAGACATATCCTTTAGAGAAGAATGATGGAAACAATTCTCTTCATGGTGGTTTTGACGGATTCCACAAGAGAGTTTGGGATGCTAAGACCTGTGAGTCAGAGTGCGGTTCATCCATTACGTTTACTTATGTAAGCAAGGACGGAGACCAGGGATATCCAGGTAACCTTACCATGTATGTTACCTATACCTTAACAGAAGATGATGAGATTCGAATTGACTATGAAGCAGTCAGTGATGCAGATACTGTTATTAACTTGACCAACCATAGCTATTTTAACCTGGCAGGTCATGCTTCTGGTTCTGTATTGGATCAGAAGGTTGTGATCAACTCAGATGCCATTACTCAGGCAGATCAGGAATCAATTCCTCATGGTGAAATCATTGATGTGACAGGTACTCCTATGGACTTTAGAAAAGAAAAGTCCATTGGAGATGAAATTGATGCAGATTATGATCAATTAGTTTGGGGTGGTGGATATGACCACAACTGGATTGTAAATACCAAGCCAGGACAGGTTTCTTTCGTTGCATCTATGTATGATGACAAGTCCGGACGTTTTATGCAGGTTTACACAGACCAGCCCGGTATGCAGTTCTATACCGGTAATTTCTTAGATGGAACTGAAATCGGTAAGGGAGGAGCAGTATACGCAAAGAGATCTGCTGCATGTTTTGAAACGCAGTATTTCCCTAACGCAATCAATGTTCCAAGTTTTGAACAGCCTGTATTAAAGGCAGGAGACCTTTATCGCACCACAACAATTTATCGTTTCTCAGTAAGATAATCAGTTTATGACTTTCTATAAAGAGTCATGCCGGCAGAGCCTGCGTGACTTTTTATTTTTATCTTAGAGGAACTGGAACCTGGAGTCTAAGGAGGTTTTCATGTATCAATTTTTTGCACAACTTTCAAGAATGAAATACATTACCCGTTGGGGACTTATGAGAAATACCCAAGAGGAAAATGATGCCACTCACAGTTTGGAAGTGGCTATGTTAGCGCATGCCTTGGGGGTCATTGGAAATACTTATTTTGGAAAAGAGATCGATGTGAATGAACTTGCGGTTCTCGGTCTTTATCATGATGCTACAGAAATCGTAACAGGAGATATGCCAACTCCAATTAAATATTTTGCCCCGGAACTTCGAGAGGCTTATAAGAAGGTGGAAGATACGGCAGCAGACCATATGATTTCCGGCTTGCCAAAGGAACTGCATGAAATCTATCGGCCCCTTTTGAAAGTTCAGGGAACAAAGCCGGAATACAGTCGTTACGTAAAGGCGGCAGATAAGCTTTCTGCTTATTTGAAATGTGTGGAAGAAGAGCGCTTTGGTAACGATGATTTCCAGGTGGCTAAGGAGACGATTTATAAAAGCATTCAGGAATTTGGCTTAGAAGAATTGGATTATTTTATGGAGCATTTCCTGCCGGCTTATGAGTTAACCTTAGATGAACAGACAAAAAGGGAAGAATAAAAAGAATGGGGTATGAAAAGAAAGAGGAGGAATAGATGGGAAAATCAGTATTTATCGCAGAGAAACCTAGTGTAGCAGAAGCATTTGCGGATGCCTTAAAGGTGGTGGATAAACAAAAAAAGAAGGGCTACCTGGAAAATGATTCCTATATTGTCACCTGGTGTGTGGGTCACTTGGTTACCATGTCATATCCGGATGCCTATGATGAGAATTTAAAGAAGTGGAGGATGGAGACCTTACCTTTTTTACCGGAAGAGTTTTTGTATGAAATTATCCCTTCCGCGAAACGCCAGTATCAAGTGGTGGAAGGTCTTTTGAATCGTCCGGACGTTGAATCAATCTATGTTTGTACCGACTCGGGACGAGAGGGAGAATATATTTATCGATTGGTGGCCCAGGAAGCCAAGATTCAGAATAAGAAGGAAAAGCGGGTTTGGATTGATTCTCAAACGGAAGAAGAAATCCAGCGGGGAATCAAGGAAGCCAAGGACCTTTCGGAATATGACAATTTATCCTCGGCAGCTTATTTAAGAGCTAAGGAAGATTATCTAATGGGAATCAACTTTTCCAGAGTCTTAACCCTTCGCTATGGCTATGACGTGCAAAATGAGATTTTTCGTCGTTATCCTAAGATGCGGGCAAAGTATATGGAAAATATCAAGAAGCCTTACCAGGAGCGGAAGAAACTTCCTAATTTCTCGTCAATTTCTGTGGGCCGTGTGATGACTTGTGTTCTTGGAATGGTGGTAAGAAGGGAGCGGGAAATCCGTGACTTCGTGAAAACTCCATTTTACCGTGTCCTGGCAAAACTTCCTTTGTCAGATGATACCCTAGAGGCAGAATGGAAGGCGGTAGAGGGAAGTAAATATTTTGGAAGTCCGGTTCTTTACAAGGATTCTGGTTTCTTAAAAGAAGAAATAGCAAGGGGATTTATGGAAGAATTGGCTGAACCTAAACCGGTTACCATGACCATTTTAAAAAAAGAGAATAAGACCGAGAAAAAACAGGCACCTCTTCTTTTTAATTTGGCGGAACTTCAAAATTATTGTTCGAAAAATTATAAGATCAGCCCAGATGAGACCTTAGGGGTTATTCAGGAACTTTATGAGAAAAAATTGGTAACGTATCCCAGAACCGATGCCAGGGTTTTATCCACCGCTATTGCTAAGGTGATTCATAAAAATATTTCCGGACTTGCTAAGTTACCAAGTTTTGCGCCTTTTGCAAATGAAATTTTAAAATCCGGTTCTTATAAAAATATTGCTAAAAGTAAGTATTGTGACGATAAGAAAATTACCGATCACTATGCGGTAATCCCAACGGGGCAGGGCTTACAAAACCTAGCTTCCTTGGATGATTTAAAGAAAAAAGTGTATTCTTCGATTGTTCGAAGATTTCTTTCTATCTTTTATCCACCGGCAGAGTATAAGAAGGTAACCATTTGCCTTTTAAGAAACAAGGAGCAGTTTAATGTATCCACCAAGGTTCTTGCAAAACAGGGATACTTGGTTTGCTGGGGTGGCAAGGAGTCTGGGAAGGACAGCGGACCTTCCTTTGATACGATTAACGCTTTAAAAAAGGGTCAGGAACTTTCGGTGGAAGAATTCTATGTAAAATCAGGAGAGACCTCCCCACCAAAGAGATATACTTCAGGTGGTATGGTGCTTGCCATGGAAAATGCCGGTCAATTAATTGAAGATGAAACCCTACGTGAGCAGATTAAGGGGTCTGGAATTGGAACGTCTGCTACCAGGGGAGAAATCCTGAAAAAACTGGTAAGTATTGGTTATATCTTGTTAAATGAAAAAACACAGATTTATACCCCGTCCCTTTTAGGGGAATTGATTTATGAAGTGGTTTTAGCTTCTATGTCCTCTCTTTTAAATCCTGAATTAACTGCAAGTTGGGAAAAAGGACTGTCTTATGTGGAACAGGGACAGGTAAATGAAAAGGAATATATGGAAAAGCTAGATGCCTATGTGGCTAAAAGGACGAATGCGGTAAAGGATCATAACTATTCTGCTTATTTGAAGGGACAATTTCAAAAGGTCCCAAATCAATAGGCGATTTAGACTTTGACGTAGGGACGCTTTTATAGTAAAATAATCGAATGAATATAGGACAGACAAATCCAAAGGAGAATAGTATATGTGTGGAATTGTAGGATATGTTGGGAAGAGAAATAGTGCAGATGTTTTAGTAGATGCCCTTTCAAAATTAGAATATCGTGGTTATGATTCGGCAGGAATTGCTGTAATGGAACAAGGAGATATTGTAGTAGAAAAGTGTCAGGGAAAGTTAGATAACTTAAGAGAACGTTTAGCCGTACATAAGCCTCAGGGAATGGTAGGAATCGGACACACACGTTGGGCAACTCATGGAGAACCATCGGATATCAATTCCCATCCTCACGGAAATAAACGAGTGACCATTGTACACAACGGTATTATTGAGAATTATTTAGAAATCAAGGAATTCCTTTTAGGACAAGGATATCATTTTGTGTCAGAAACAGATACAGAAACGGTTGCCAAACTTTTAGATTATTACTATGATGGCAACCCAATTAAAACAATTCATAAAGTGGTGAATGAAATTCGTGGATCTTATGCCTTAGGAATTATGTTTCGTGAATTTCCGGATCGAATCTTTGCAATCCGCAAGGACAGTCCTTTAATTGTTGCAAGTGGAGAGGGAGAGAATCTTTTGGCCTCCGATGTACCTGCAATTTTAAAATATACCAAAAATTACTATCTTATGGAGGAAAACGAATTGGCAGAAATTACTGCCGATCAGATTAATTTCTATGATCCTCATATGAATCCGATTGAGAAGGAAGTACAGGTAGCGAACTTTGATATGGAGGCTGCGGAAAAGGGTGGTTTTGCCCACTTTATGTTAAAGGAAATTTACGAACAATCTAAGGCGGTTTCTACTACGATTTTACCTAGAATCAAGGATGGTATGCCGGATCTTTCTGAATGTGGCTTAACTGCGGAACTGTTAAAAGGATTTAGAAAAATCTTTATTGTTGCCTGCGGAACAGCTATGCATGCCGGAATGGTGGGTAAGTACTTAATTGAGCGACTGGCTAGAATCGATGTAACGGTGGATATTGCTTCCGAATTCCGTTATCGTGATCCGATTCTTTCAGAGGATGATCTGGTAATTTTAATTTCTCAGTCCGGAGAGACAGCGGATACCAAAGCGGCCCTTCATCTTGCCAAGGATCATGGTGCTAAGACCTTAGCCTTTGTTAATGTTAAGGGTTCCTCCATTGCCAGAGATGCAGATATGGTTATTTACACTCATGCAGGTCCTGAGATTTCCGTAGCTTCAACAAAGGCTTATGCGGTACAGCTTGCAGCTATGTATTTGCTTACCTTTGAACTTGCTTATGCCAATGGTAAAATTAGCAAAGAAGAATGTCGGTCTTATATGGAACAGTTAACCGCTATTCCGGATTTAATTACCAAAACTTTAGAAGTTAAGGAAGAGTGCCAGTTTGTAGCCTCTAAGCTTTTGAATGCAGAGAGTTTGCTTTACATTGGACGAGGCTTGGATTACGCCTTAAGTATGGAGGGGTCTTTAAAATTAAAGGAGATTTCCTATATTCATTCTGAGTCTTATGCTGCCGGAGAATTAAAGCATGGAACCATTTCTTTGGTAACAGATCAGATGCCGGTGATTGCAGTGGCAACTCAGACAGATTTATTTGAAAAGACGGTAAGTAACATTAAGGAAGTAAAGAGTCGTGGTGCTAAGGTAATTGTGGTTTTAAAGGATGGTATGAAAATCGAAGAGGGAGTGGCAGATCATGTAATTAAGATCCCACAGGTAGAAAATATCTTTACCCCAATCCTTACCGTGGTACCACTTCAGTTAATTGCTTACTATACCTCGGTTCTTAAAGGATGCGATGTAGATAAGCCAAGAAATCTTGCTAAGTCCGTAACGGTAGAATAAGAGGTGTATCATGTATCAGATTAAAGATTTGTATGACCTGAAAGAAACTCAGGCAAGTAAATTATTTGAAGGGGTGACCTATCCTTGGGAGGTTTTAGATCGAATCGGTGACTTTATTAAAGAATATGGAAAGACCCTATCCCCGGATGAATATGATCAGGTGGGAGAGGATGTTTGGATTGCCAAGTCTGCCACAGTGTTTGAATCAGCCTATATAAAGGGCCCTGCTATTATAGGGAATCATACTGAGGTTCGTCAATGTGCCTTTATTCGTGGCAATGCATTTGTAGGAGACAATTGTGTTGTTGGTAATTCTACGGAATTGAAAAACGTTGTGATTTTTAATAATGTTCAGGTTCCACATTATAATTATGTGGGAGATTCTATTCTTGGATTTAAGTCCCACATGGGAGCCGGTTCTATTACCTCTAATGTAAAATCTGACAAGTCCTTAGTAGTAATTAAGGGCATGGGAGAAGAGGTAGCCACCGGCCGAAAGAAGGTTGGGGCTATGTTGGGAGACTATGTAGAGGTGGGATGTAATTCTGTTTTAAATCCTGGTACCGTGATTGGAAGAAACAGCAATATCTATCCATTATCCATGGTGCGTGGCCTGGTCCCTGAAAACTCAATTTATAAAAGGGCGGGAGAAATCGCAAAAAAACACTAGGGTGACGGGAAAAAACACTTGATTTCTTTTATAATTTCTGTTATAGTTAAGAACGTTCTGGGCGAAAAGCCTAAGTTTTTACAAGGAGGTGTAAGTACAATGGCTGTTTGTCAGATTTGTAACAAGGGTGCTCACTTTGGTATCAAGGTTAGCCACTCACACAGAAGATCAAACAAGATGTGGAAGTCTAACGTAAAATCTGTAAAGGTTAACGTTAACGGAAACAACAAGAAGATGTATGTATGTACTTCTTGCTTAAGATCAGGCAAGGTTGAGCGTGCATAAGACGTTTTGACTTAAAGTTTTAACATGTTAGAATTTTAACCCTGGCCACGGGGTGCGCATGTGGTAATGACTGCCTTTCCATGGAAAGACAGTCATTTTTTTTTACTTGTTCACAAGGTAGATAAAATATGCTACAATACTGAATATACATAAGATTAAATGGGGAGTCCCGTTTTATTCAGACAGGAGGTAGAATAATGAAGGCTAAGATGAATACAGACCTAGGCCAGATTTTGATTGATCCGGATGTAATTGCTAAATATGCAGGTGCAACCGCAGTAGAATGTTTTGGGATTGTTGGTATGGCTGCCGTTAGTATGACGGATGGTTTGGTTAAATTATTAAAGAATGATAAACTGGCCAAAGGAATTGATGTTTCCATTGATGAAGAGAATGCGATCGAATTAAACTTCCATGTGATCATTTCCTACGGTGTTAATATTGCGTCTGTTGCAGACAATCTTGTTACAAGTGTCAAGTATAAGGTGGAATCTTATACTGGGATGAAGGTGAAGAAAATCAATATTCATGTGGATGGCGTTCGTGTCATCGACTAGTTAGTTTTAGGAGGAAGCAAAAAGTGGATATTAAGTCAATTGATAAAGTAGTTCTTCGTCGAATGTTTCTGGTAGGCGCTAAGGAATTAGAGTCTAAGAAGGAATTAATCAACGAATTAAATGTCTTTCCTGTACCGGATGGTGACACAGGAACAAATATGACTTTAACAATCATGTCAGCAGCCAAGGAAGTTGCTTCAATTCCGGATGAGGAACTTTCTTTTAAGACTTTGTGTAAGGCAATTTCTAGTGGTTCTCTTAGGGGAGCAAGGGGGAACTCTGGTGTAATCTTGTCCCAGTTGTTTAGAGGGTTTACAAAGATTATTAAGCCTTTAGAGGAAATCGATACCAATATACTGGCTGATGCATGTGTAAAAGCTACAGAAACAGCCTATAAGGCGGTTATGGTGCCTAAGGAAGGAACTATTTTAACGGTTGCTAAGGCTATGTCGGATGAAGCAGTAGAAGTAGCTAAGACAACAGATAATTTGGTGGTAATGATTGAAAGCATTTTAAAGGCTGGTCAGGAAGCCTTAGAGCATACTCCGGAACTCCTTCCTGTATTAAAGGAAGCAGGAGTAGTTGACTCCGGAGGACAGGGATTGGTAGCTGTTGTGACTGGTTGCTATGATGCGCTTCTTGGCAAGGAAGTAGATTTCTTTGAAGAGGAAGAAGAGGAAAAGAAGGAAGAGGAAAGCAAGTTTACCTACGCCAGCGATTATAAGATTCTTCCGTTTGTGGATTTTAATGCGGTGGATGAGAAGACCTTAACCACTTTCCTTGATACGATTGGAGATTCTGTTAAGGTGGAGAAGCAGGGAGATGGAGTTTGTGTTCATGTACAGACCAACGATCCAGGTGCTGTTCTTACTAAGCTGATTAGCTTTGGTAATCTTACCCAAGTATCCATAGAGAATAAGAAGCCTCAGGATACCATTCATGTGGAAAGCCCGGTTTTAGTTGAAAAAACAGAAGAGGACTTGCCAAAGAAGGAGAATGGATTTATTTCGGTTTCCGTGGGAGATGGAATTAAGTCTATTTTTGAAAGTCTTGGTGTGGATTATATTATCGAAGGTGGTCAGACCATGAATCCAAGTACCGAGGATATGCTTTTGGCAATTGCTAAGGTGAATGCAGATACGATTTATATTCTTCCTAATAATAAGAATATTATTCTTGCTGCAAATCAAGCAAGAGATTTAACAAAGGATAAAACAATTGTGGTGGTTCCTTCAAAGAATGTTCCTCAGGGTATTGCTGCCATGATTAGTTTTTCACCGGAAAACTCTACAGAAGAAAACTTGGAGGCGATGACGGAAGGTATGACTGCGGTGAAAACTGGTCAGGTTACCTATTCGGTTCGTGATACAAATATCGATGGCCATGAAATTCATCAAGGTGATATTATGGGAATCGGTGATCAGGGAATCCTTGCAGTTGGACAGGATGTGGATGATACTGCCCTTAAGATGGTTCAGGCCATGGTAGATGAAAACAGTGAATTGGTTAGTGTCTACTTTGGTTTAGATGTAAGGGAAGAAACTGCCAATGAATTCGTGAAAAAGATTGCGGAAGAATTTCCGAATCTGGATGTAGAGATTAACTATGGTGGACAACCAATTTATTATTATATGATCTCCGTTGAATAAAAAAGAAAAAAGAAGGCCCTTATCTTTCTTAAGTAATTGAGAAAGATAAGGGCCTCTTTTTAAGTTTTACTAATTCATCTTAGTTAAAATACGTTTCAATGACACTTGTGGCTTTATCGTTATCCGTTGCAACTACCAATAAATAGTAGTTACCACTTTGCTTTACGATTGCGTTTTCAAGCTTTGGCACTTCTTCAGGAAGATAAGATTCATAACTGGTTTTTTGTGAATCCAAGTATGAAGTAATCTTAGCATTGATGTCAGATCCTGCAGTAGCCTCAATCAGGGTAACTTCTTCGGCTGTAGCGCCAGTACCCTTTAAACAAGAGATTGATGCATAGGATCCTTCCTCAAGATGCATCAGTGTTGCTACGACTTTTTCTGTAGACTCTGACATATCATCAGTGAAAGCACCAGATGACTTTAAAGCCTCGAAAAATTCGCTGTTCTTGGAAACGTCGTAACCTGTAGAAGCTGCTGTGGTAGATTCAGAAGCAGTCTTACTGGCTGCTACCTTTGTAGTAGCTTTTGTATCATCCTTTTTAGAATTGCTACAGGCACAACAAACGGATAATGAAAGAACAAGTGTAGCGGCAAGAAATAATTTTTTCATGACTCGCTCCATCCTTTCATCTGTTCATTCGACGCTTTTTAGTATATAATAAAAATCTGCAAAGGTAAAGCAAAATTGAAATAAAAATGGAGAATGAAATGGATATCAGGAAAATCAAGGGAGTAGGAGAAAAGACGGCAGAACTCTTTTATAAAGCAGGGGTTTATTCGGTAGAAGAATTATATCAATATTTTCCTAGGACCTATAATGTGTATGAGAAGGCTCAGCCGGTGATGATGGTCAGTGAGAATACCATAGCGGCAATTTTTTGCGTGATTACAGGGCGGCCCACCATTTATCGGGGGAAAAGTGGGAAGACGGTTATTTCTGCAATGGCGAAAGATGAGCTGGGAAGTAATTTGCGATTGACCTGGTTTAATATGCCATATTTAATGCATACTCTTCGTCCGGGATTCCATGGGATTTTTCGGGGACTTTTAAAGAAAAATTCAAAAAACACTTATGAGATGGAACAGGCAAGTATATTTTCTAGGGAAGCTTATGAGGAAAAGGTTTCCAGTCTTCAGCCGATTTATCCCTTGACCAAGGGGTTGACGAATGGGGTGGTTCAAAAAGCCGTAAAAGAAGCATTTGCCATGAGAGGGGTGTCCGTTCCCTATAAGGAGGATTATCTTCCTAAGGCGATTTGTGATCGTTATGGTTTGATTCCCTATGAACCTGCCTTGTATAGGATGCATTTTCCCAAGGATACAGAGGATTATAAACTAGCAAGAAAGCGCATGGCCTTTGATGAATTTTTTCTATTCCTGGTAAATCTTAGGAGTTTCAAAGAGGAAAGAAAAAAGTTTGCAAACAGTCACTCTTGTAAGACACATTCTTTCGCAGATTGTTTAGAAGCTGGACTTCCCTATGAATTAACGGGAGATCAGAAACGTGTCCTTGCCGATATCTATCAGGATTTAAGGGGGAAAGGGGTGATGAACCGCTTGATTCAGGGAGATGTTGGCTCTGGAAAAACTATTGTAGCTTTAATGGCTTTGCTTACGGTGATTGAAGCGGGATATCAGGGAGCCTTAATGGCTCCTACGGAAGTTCTTGCAAAGCAGCACTATGAAAGCATAGGTAAGTTGCTGGAAGAGGTGGGAATTAAAATACGACTGGGACTTTTGGTGGGATCCATGAAGGCCAGGGAAAAAAGTGAGATTCAAAAACAACTTGCGGCAGGAGAAATAGATTTAGTGATTGGAACCCATGCCTTGATTCAAAGCAAGGTAGCGTTTAAGGATTTGGGTCTGGTGATTACGGATGAACAACATCGATTTGGCGTAAAGCAGAGGGAAAACCTAAGTGGTAAAGGAGAAACCCCTCATATCTTAGTTATGTCAGCCACTCCAATTCCTAGAACCCTCGCTATTATTCTTTATGGAGACTTGGATGTTTCTGTAATTAGGGAATTGCCATCGAACCGTTTACCAATAAAAAATTGTGTGGTGGATACGGGATATCGTGAAAAGGCCTATGAATTTATTAAAAAGCAGGTGGCCTTGGGTCACCAAGCTTATGTGATTTGTCCGATGGTTGAAGCCAGTGAAAAATTAGAGGCGGAAAATGTAAAGGACTATACCAAACGGTTAGAAGGGGCCTTGGGAAAGAAAATAAAGGTGGCCGGTCTTCATGGGAAAATGAAGGCTGAAGAAAAAAATCAGATCATGGAGGCATTTTCAAAGAATCAGATACAAGTGCTGGTTTCCACTACGGTTGTGGAAGTCGGGGTTAATGTACCCAATGCGACGGTTATGATGATAGAAAATGCAGAACGCTTTGGACTTGCCGGACTTCACCAGCTAAGGGGAAGGGTTGGACGAGGGTCTGCCCAGTCTTATTGTATCTTTATTAGTGGAACGAAAAAAGAGGAGAGTCTGGATCGTTTAAAAATATTAAATAATAGCAATGACGGATTTGAGATTGCCAGTCAGGACTTAAAACTAAGGGGGCCGGGAGAACTCTTTGGAACCATGCAAAGTGGAGATTTGCAATTCTTAATTGGCGATATTATGGTAGATGCGGATATATTAAAGGAAGCTTCGGAGTTTGCAGATGCCTATTTGGACCATGAATTAAGTCTTACAAAGACAGAGGAGGAACTTTTAGAGGAAAGACTTTTGGAATCAATGCGCAAATATATTGCTAGAATTAACCTCTAAATAGTCAAATTTCCGAAAATATTCCAAAACGGGAAAATGCTTGAAAATAAGGGGAAGATTGGGTATACTTTAGTTTGACGTTATGTGCCAGAAAAAAGAGTTTCGTTTTAATAAACGGATAAAATCCCAAGGGGTTTGCACATAGACAAATGGAGGTTAACATGAATATTTTAGTTCTTGCTGCTGGTTCTAGTTCTGAAAGAGATGTATCGATTTCTTCCGGCAGCCAGGTATGTAAAGCATTAAGAAGCCGTGGACACAATGCTAAAATGGCAGATCTTTTTTATGGTTTAGAAAATCCGAATTCTTTTTTTGAGGAAGAGGATTATCAGGTAGATCAGGTTGCAGAAAAGATGCTCTCCATGACCTCACAGGTAGAAGAAAAAATTAAGGAAGGGGCTCCTTTGGTGGGAGATCATATCCTTGAGGTAGCAAGAAGGGCAGATCTTGTTTTTATGGCCCTTCATGGTTTAAATGGAGAAGATGGTAGAATTCAGGCCATGTTTGACCTTTATCATATTCCATATACCGGAGCTGGACACCTTGCCAGTGCCATGTCTATGAATAAGTCAGTGGCAAAGATGGCGGTTGCAGCTTATGGAGTGAGAGTTCCGGTGGGGATTCATTTGAAAAAAGAGGAATATAGTAAAATGGAAGACCCTACAAGAGCAAGCTTAGGCCTTAAGGGCAAGGTGGTAGTAAAACCTACTTGTGGTGGCTCTAGCGTAGGTGTTTCCATTGTAGAAGACGATCAGGCTTTTATTAAGGGAATTGAGTTTGCCTTCCAATACGAGGATACCGTTGTAATCGAAGAGTTTTTTGAAGGAAGAGAATTCTCTGTGGGAGTAATTGATGGAAAGGCTCTTCCAATTATTGAGATTATTCCGGAAGAAGGCCAGTATTACGACTACGAGAATAAATACAATGGTACCACCAAGGAGGTTTGTCCTGCTAATCTTTCAAAGGCTGCTACCTTAAAGATGCAAGAGGATGCAGAAAAAGCAGCCAAGGCTTTGGGATTAGATACGTATTGTAGAATTGATTTCCTGTTAAATGAGAAGGAAGAGGATTGCTTCTTAGAGGCGAATACCCTTCCCGGCATGACAGCCACTAGTCTATTGCCACAGGAGGCTGCAGTTGTTGGAATGGATTTTGCTAGCCTGTGTGAAAAACTAGTTGAACTTTCTTTCAGAAAGGCAGGCAGGTAAGATGAAATTAAAGATCAAAGAAATCCTTATGGCTACGGAAGGCTCTTATGAGGGAGATCCTCAATTCCTAGAGGAAGAAATCTCTTCTGTAACCATGGATAGCAGACAGGTAAGCAAGGATGCTCTTTATGTGGCATTTTTTGGAGAACGGGTCGATGGTCATGATTTTGTGGATGCTTCTTACGAAAAGGGAGCTATTTGTAGTTTGGTAGAACATGCCGTAGACAGCAAGTGCCCACAGATTATTGTAAAAAATACGGGAGAGGCTCTTTGCAAACTTGCCACATATTACCGAAGAAAATTATCGGTGTATGTAATTGGAATCACGGGAAGTGTAGGAAAGACCTCAACAAAAGAGATGGTAGCAAGTGTTCTTTCTACCAAGTTTTCCGTTTGTAAAACGAAGGGCAATTTCAATAATGAAATTGGAATTCCTCTTACCCTCTTGTCCATTAAGGTAGAAGATCAGGTGGCAGTGGTAGAGATGGGAATTGATCATTTCGGGGAGATGCATAATGAATCCAGTATGGTAAGTCCAGACCTGGTAATTATGACAAACATTGGAAGTTGTCATCTGGAAAATTTAAAAGACCGGGATGGTGTTTTAAAAGCAAAAAGTGAGATTTTCGACTTTATTGCCAAGGATGGAGTCATTCTTTTAAATGGGGATGATGATAAATTACAAACGATTCATGAGGTAAAGGGGATTATACCAAAGACCTTTGGTATGAACCCATCTTGCAATGTTTATGCCAGTGATATTGAAAGTCTGGGCCTTGCAGGAAGTAAGTTTATTCTTCATGACCAAAGCGATGGGGAGAATCAAGAACTTTCCATAATGGTTCCAGTGGCTGGGGAGCATATGATTTATAATGCTATGGCAGGATATCTTGCCGGTCGCGCCATGGGAATGGAAAAAGAATTGATAGTAGAAGGAATATCGAAGATGCAGACAATTTCCGGTAGAAACAACCAGATTGAAACGAAGAGATATTTGATTTTGGATGATTGTTATAATGCAAATCCAATGTCTATGGAGGCTGCTTTAAAAGTCTTAGCCAGCGCCCCGGGAAGAAAGGTAGCAATTCTTGGAGATATGTTTGAACTGGGTGCCGATGAAGTAAAACTTCATGGTCAAGTGGGAAAGGCTGCGAAGGATTGTGGCATTGATTTGATTTTTGCGGTTGGTAATCCTTCCAGGGAGACTGCAAAAGAGGCTCTGGGCGGCCATGGTATGGTTTTATACTTTGAGGAAATGGAAAGCGTTCTTGAAAATCTGGAAGGATTTTTAAGAGATGGGGATACGGTGTTAGTAAAGGCTTCTCATGGAATGGGCTTTTCTAAGATCGTGGATGAAATCGAAAAGTTAGGCAATCGTTAAGAGAAAGGTGGTCTAATATGAACGAGAATATGAACAATAAACCGGTTAACACAAGTGCAGAGGATCATGTACATTTTTGGTCTGTGGCTGCCACAATCTTCACCTATGGTTGCTTGATCATCACATTCATCGATCGTTTACGGGATGGGAAAATTGATGCAGACTTAAAATTCTATTTGATTGTAGCGGTAGTTACTGCCTTAGTAACTCTTAGTGGAATCGTAGATAGTCGTTTTGTTCATGTCCTTCGAGGAGTCGGCTTGATTCTCCTTTTAGAGGCATTTATTATTCATGATATTGAAGAGATCCACAAGTATTTATCAGATTTCAGTCAAATAAAAGGGATTGACGATGTTCAAATCTTAATCTGGTTAGGAAGTTTAGGACTTTTCTTAATTTTTGAGGCGGTAAAATCACTGGTACATATTTATTCTAAGGGACTTACGGTTTTCGTTGTAATTACCGGAATTGTTAATGTGATTGCTACATTATTTTTATTGGTTATTCATTATGAGAATGTCAATCCGTTTGATGTTTATCAGTTTGTGAATGACAACATTCGTTACTTTATTTTTGGTTTTTTCCTTCTGGCAAATCTGGGTCTTTCCATTGGCTATCAGAAAACTGCTAAGAAGAAAGCATAACAAATTTTAGGAGGTAGATACATGAAGCAGGTATCGATTAAGGAAGAACTTTCAGGAAATACATATCCTGGCAGAGGAATCATCATTGGACGTACTAAGGATGGAAGCAAGGCAGTAACCGCTTATTTCATCATGGGTAGAAGTTCAAACAGTAGAAACCGTGTATTTGTAACGGATGGCGAAGGAATTCGTACTCAGGCTTTTGATCCAAGTAAGCTTGAGGATCCAAGTCTTATTATTTATGCACCGGTTCGAGTTTTAGGAGAGGCAACCATCGTTACCAATGGTGACCAGACAGATACTGTTTATGATGGACTTAAGGCCGGTAAGACTTTTGAAGAATCACTTCGTATTCGTGAATTTGAGCCGGATGCTCCTAACTATACTCCTAGAATTTCCGGTGTATTAAGAGTAAAGGATGGCAAATTCTCTTATGAAATGTCTATCTTAAAGAGCAACCATGGAGATCCATCGGATTGTAATCGTTACACCTATTCTTATGAGAATCCGGTAGCAGGAGAAGGTCGATTCATCCATACCTATATGGGCGATGGGAATCCACTTCCAAGTTATGAGGGAGAGCCAACCTTAGTGACCATTGCAGATGATATTGACACTTATACCAAGGAACTTTGGGAAAGTTTAGATCCTGATAACAAGGTTTCCTTGTTTGTTCGTTATATCAACATTGAAACTGGTGAATACGAAACAAAGATTGTAAATAAGAACGAGTAATTATTTCTACTAAGGGAACAAGTTTAGGTTGAAAGAAAGGAGCGCACGGATTCGTGCAAGACGATATGAAAGAATTAGAATTAAAATATGGTTGTAACCCAAATCAGAAGCCATCAAGAATCTATATGGAAGAAGGAGAGTTACCAATCAAGGTTTTGAATGGTAAGCCGGGTTATATTAATTTCTTGGATGCATTCAATGGATGGCAGCTTGTAAAGGAGTTAAAGGCTGCTACAGGAACAGCTGCTGCAACTTCTTTTAAGCATGTATCACCAGCTGGTGCCGCAATTGGTAAGCCAATGTCTGATGTATTAAAGAAAATCTACTGGGTAGATGATATGGATATGGAGTTTTCTCCACTTGCCAACGCCTATGCAAGAGCAAGAGGTGCAGACCGTATGTCCTCTTTTGGTGATTTTATTGCCCTTTCTGATGTTTGCGATCTTCCTACTGCAAAACTTATTATGAGAGAGGTTTCAGATGGAGTGATCGCTCCTGGTTATGAGCCGGAAGCTCTTGAACTTTTAAAGGGAAAGAAGAAGGGAAATTACAATGTAATTGAAATTGATCCTTCCTACGTACCAGATCAGATCGAGCGCAAGCAGGTATATGGTATTACCTTTGAGCAGGGAAGAAATGATTTAAATATTGATGAGAATTTCTTCTCTAATATTGTTACCAAGAATAAGGAACTTCCTGATTGGGCAAAGGATGATATGGCAATCGCTATGATCGTATTAAAGTATACCCAGTCTAACTCTGTATGCTATGTTAAGGATGGTCAGGCAATCGGTATTGGTGCCGGACAGCAGTCTCGTATTCACTGTACCAGACTTGCTGGTAGCAAGGCAGATAATTGGTGGCTTCGTCAGTGCCCTAAGGTTCTTAACCTGCCATTTGTAGATGGAATTCGTAGAGCAGACCGTGACAATGCCATTGACCTTTACATTGGTGAGGATTACATGGATGTACTTGCAGATGGCAAGTGGGAAGCAATCTTTAAGACGAAACCGGAAGTGTTTACCGCTGAAGAGAAGCGTGCATGGTTAGACCAGAATACAGATGTAGTGCTTGGTTCTGATGCTTTCTTCCCATTTGGAGATAATATTGAGCGTGCCTTTAAGTCAGGAGTTAAGTATGTTGCTGAACCGGGTGGTTCGATTCGTGATGATAATGTCATTGAATGTGCAGATAACCACGACATGGTTGTAAGCTTTACCGGACTTCGTTTATTCCATCACTAGAATTAAACCGTATAAAAAACACGAGATGATCCCAAAATCATCTCGTGTTTTTTATGATACTAATACCATCCAGGAAATCAAACTTTTAGCATAAGATCGAAGGGTGGTTTTAGAATTTAAAAAGTCTTTGGTTACCTTAAAATTGCTATAACAATGATATGGATCTGCCTTTACTTTTCGCTCACCAGGCACATAAGATGCCAGGTCCTTATAAATGGCATAGTCTTCTTCGGGAAGATAATAATAGTCCTTATAATTTACAAAATAGTGATGAAAGTTTTTGCTTTGGCTGGAGACAATGAAAGTTACCTGATTTTTTTGAATCACAAGTTGATGTCCCTTGAAACTATGAAAAAAATCTCTTGGAAATTCGTAGGGAAAAGTAAGATGAATACTTAGGGAGTTTTCATTTTTGTCTTCCCTGTATGTTCCATAAATAGCCTCATCACTTAGCTTGTCCATGCTTTTGCCTTTAAAAAGTTCGTAGTAGGAGAGAAGGTTTGTAAGTGTTACCAAGTAGGTAATATCTTCCATGTTATGAAGCAAGATTACGTTTTTTGCCATCTCTTCCTTGGTAGTCAGGTATTCTTTGTAAATAGGAATCAAAAGTCTTCCATCTAATTGGTCCTTTCGGTCAATCCCTGCAAATAATTCGTAGGTTTTTTGCTTAGCGTTTGGAAGGTGCATGATTTTTTTATATGGAGACAGGAGTTTGTAATAATCGATGGTTTGATACCGGTCAAAGTCGTAGGACAAGAGGTATCGGTTACACCTTTGTAAAAGAAAGGGTAAGTCAAATTGGTCTCCATTAAAGGTTATAATGGTAGTGTAATCCTTCATAAAGGAAAAGAAGTCAATTAAAAGATCCTTCTCTTGATTGGGATCGTCTAAAAACCACTGTTTATAATGCCATACATGGTCTTTTAAGTAAGCCAGTCCAAGAATAGAAAGATAGGAGGTTCTGGCTGAAAATCCGGTGGTTTCAATGTCTAAAAAGACTATTTTTTCCGGTTTTGCAATTTTTTTTAAGTCAAAGGTGACGTTTGTTTGAAATGTGTCTTCGTATATTAGCATATAAATCCTTTCAACGTTCATTCTTTGTTTATCCTATCATGAAAAGGTGCAAAAAGCAAAAAATCATTTTCAAACGAATGTTCTTGTGGTATGATAATTCAGTATGTTTTTATCTGAATTTAGGGGATAAAAAGAAAGGAAGTAAAATGGAAGAGAGAAAGAGGAACTGTTTTGACTATATGATAGCCATGGTACCGGCAGGACTGTTTGGTATCTTTTATTTTGGGAAGCGTTCACTTTGGGTGATTCTTTTATCGGTGCTTGTGGTATGTCTACTTTATGGAATCGTATTAAAGGTAAAGAAGAAGTCCTTAAAAGAACTTTCTTTAGCCGTTTACATGGGAATGTTTTTGGCTTATTCCTTGCCGGCTGCCACAGACTTTAGGGTAGTTGCCTTAGGAGCCTTGTTAACCGTACTTTTTATGAGCTTTACCTGGAAGGAAAATAGATTCTGGATTCATCCGGCTTTGGGGGCCAGAATGATTCTTCAGATCTTTTTTAACAAGGAACTGACCACCTATATTATTAATAATCGTCAATATCGGATTTCATTATCATCTTTAAAGATTGGAAATCAGATTAACGTAAAGAATGTTTTCTTTGGGACTACAGCAGGAACCATTGGTGAGACCTGTGTGATTGCTTTGGGGATGGCTGCCCTATATCTCTTCTTTCAGCATAGTTTAAAAATCAAGAGAAGTATTATTTTTGGTCTGGCGTTCGTAATCGCCATTGGACTTACTACAAGACGAATCGCAGACCTGTCATTTTTGTTTGCAGAGGTTTGCTCGGGTGGCTTACTATTCCTGACTGTTTTTGTCTTATCGGATGAGGATTTTAAGATCAATCACCAGATATTAGATTGGATTTGTCCGATCTTAGTGGGTCTTGCCATTGGGATCTTCCGTACCTATGGATCTTTGGATGAGCCGGTTTATATGATTTTTGGAATTGCAAGCCTTTTGATTGGAATTTGTAATTATAAACTTTTTTTGGACGAAAAAAAGGAGTAGGAATATGATCGCGATGTTAAAGGGAAGAGTCGAAGGTGTTTTAAGTGATTCGGTGATTCTTGATGTGGGGGGCGTGGGCTACCGGGTATTTGTAAATGGTGCTACAGCAGGTAGACTTTCTTCCATTGGAGAAGAGGTGAAACTATATACTTATCTTCAGGTAAAAGAGGACTTAATGAATCTTTATGGTTTTTTAAGCTTAGAGGATAAGGGGTTATTTGAAAAACTAATCAGTGTCAGCGGTGTTGGACCTAAGGCTGGAATGGCTATATTGGGAAGCATATCCGGCGATCAGTTGAGACTTGCTATATTATCCGGAGACCATAAGGCTATTTCCAAAGCTCCTGGTATTGGGGCTAAAACCGCTCAGAAAATATGCTTGGAACTAAAGGATAAGGTAAGCAGTACTCTTGAGGGAGAGGACTTTACTTTAGACCATTCAGAGTTATCCATGGACCAGGATGGAAATGGTGCGGTGAATGAAGCTGCAGTTGCCCTTCAGGCCCTGGGATATTCACGAACAGAAGCCTATAGAGCCCTAAAAAAGATTCCTGGCTTGGAAGATATGGATACGGAAGAAATATTAAAGGCTGCCTTAAAGCAGTTATAGGACCCTAAAAGAGGAGTGTATCAAGTTGAAAAGAGTCATTACAACAGAGGCGATGGAAGAGGATGTTGAAAACGAACTTTCCCTACGCCCGAAGTTATTAAAAGAATATATTGGACAGGAAAAGGTAAAAAACAATCTAAAGGTTTTTATTGAGGCTGCAAAAAGCAGGGAAGAAAGCCTGGATCATGTCTTGTTTTACGGGCCACCGGGACTGGGAAAAACCACTCTGGCTGGTATTATTGCGAATGAGATGGGAACCAATGTAAAAATCACTTCCGGCCCGGCCATTGAAAAGCCTGGTGAAATTGCAGCAATCTTAAATAATTTAGGAGAAGGGGATGTACTTTTTGTAGATGAAATTCATCGATTAAATCGCCAGGTGGAAGAGGTTTTATATCCAGCCATGGAAGATTTTGCGATTGATATTATGATTGGTAAGGGGGCAACCGCTAGATCCATTCGTCTAGATCTTCCAAGATTTACTTTGGTAGGTGCTACTACAAGAGCCGGCCTATTGTCTGCACCTTTAAGAGACCGTTTTGGTGTAATGGCAAGACTGGAATTTTATGAGCCTGAAGAATTAAAACAGATTATCCTACGATCTGCTGAGGTTATGAAGGTAGAAATCGATGAAGCAGGTGCCATGGAATTGGCAAGACGTTCTAGAGGAACTCCCAGATTGGCCAATCGTTTGTTAAAACGGGTGCGTGACTTTGCAGAAGTTAAGTATGGAGGAAAGATTGATGGGGAAGTAGCTATGCTTGCCTTAAATCTTCTACAGGTAGATAAGTACGGGTTAGATCAGGGGGATCGAACCATCCTTGAAACTATGGTGGAGAAGTTTGACGGAGGTCCGGTAGGACTGGATACCCTTGCGGCTTCTATTGGGGAAGACCCAGGAACTTTAGAGGATGTGTATGAACCTTATCTGATTCAGAATGGGTTTATTATGAGAACCCCAAGAGGTCGTGTGGCAACCAGAAAGGCCTATGAACATTTAGGAGAACTGGCCTAGTGTTTTTTGGTTGTAATTTGCCTGTAAAACAGTTATAATGTGGTAAGAGAATTTGTATATAATACAGCTAGGAGCGTGAATATATGTCTGCTAAGAATGCGACAGATGTAGTAATCGATGGGAAAATCTACACTTTAAGTGGTTATGAAAGTGAAGTCTATCTTCAAAAAATAGGGAATCATATTAACAATAAGATTAATGAATTCCGGAAGAATGAAGGATATCGACGGTTAAGTCTTGATATGCAAAGAATGCTTTTGGAATTGAATCTTGCTGATGATTATTATAAAGCTAAAAAACAGGCGGATCTTTTAGAAAAAGATATTGATGAGAAAGACAAGCAGCTTTATGAAGTAAAACATGAATTAATCGATATGCAGATTAAACTTGAAGAGGCTCATAAAGAGATTGATTTAATGAGACAAGAGATGTCAGATCTTCAGATTATGATGGAAGAAGCTGGAAAAACAAGCGAGATATAAGGCCGGACGGTTAGCCGTTCGGCTTTTATCTCATACAAGTATTAGATAAATCAGGGAAGGAAAAAGGCATGAAGGAGTGGAGTGCAGAATTACTGGCACCTGCTGGTGGTCTTTCTACTTTAAAAGCAGCGATTCATGCAGGTTGTGACGCTGTCTATATTGGAGGAAGTAAATTTGGAGCTAGAGCATATGCGGAAAATGCAGGGGAGGATGATTTAAGAAGCGGAATTTCGTATGCTCATTTGGCAGGAAAAAAAGTATATCTAACAATTAATACGCTCTTAAAAGAAGAAGAATTAGAAAAACAGCTGGTCCCTTATCTGATGCCATATTATCAGGAGGGGCTTGATGCTGTAATCGTTCAGGATCTAGGTGTTTTTTCTATGATTCGATCCTTTTTTCCAGACTTGCCCATTCATGCCTCCACCCAAATGACAGTTACCGGACCGGAAGGGGCTTCTTTTTTGGAAAAAATGGGAGCCAGCCGAGTGGTTACGGCCAGGGAGCTTTCTTTAAAGGAAATCAGGGAAATCCGAGATCATTGTAAGATTGAGATTGAAAGTTTTGTCCATGGAGCACTTTGTTATTCCTATTCAGGTCAGTGCTTATTAAGCAGTCTGATTGGAGGAAGAAGTGGAAATAGGGGCCGATGTGCCCAGCCTTGTCGTCTTCCTTATGAAGTTTTATCAAAGGAAGGGAAGGTTCTTGGAAAGGAAGCATATTACCTTTCAACCAAGGATATGAATACTCTTCGAATCTTGCCAGAGATCGTTAGGTCCGGAGTCTATTCCTTGAAAATTGAAGGTCGAATGAAAAAGCCGGAATATACTGCTGGAGTTGTGTCCATTTATAGAAAATATTTGGATTATTTCTTAACCTATGGGAAGGAAGGTTATCAGGTTGATCCGAAAGACCAAAAGATCCTTTTTGATTTATTTAATCGGAATGGTTTTCATGAGTCTTACTATGAGACCCACAATGGAAAGCATATGATAACCATAAAAAAGCCGGATTTTCGTGAAAGAAATGAACGTTTATTTGCGGAAATGAAAGAAAAGTATCTGGAGCAAAAACTTAGGGTTCCGATTAGCGGGAATGCTTCTTTTGGTTTGGATTTTGAAAGTTGTTTAACGGTTACCGATGGGGTTCACTATGCCAGTGTCATGGGTCCGGTTTGCCAAGAGGCAAAGAAGCAACCTTTAAGTAGGGAAGAGATCAAAAAACGCTTTGAAAAAACCGGGGATACACCCTTTGAATTTCAGGAACTTACCGTGGAAACCTTTGGGAATGTATTCTTACCTCATGGAGTTTTAAACCAGATGAGAAGGGATGCTCTCAACCGGTTAGAAGAAGAGATTCTTAGGGATTTTAAAAGAGATCAGGTTCATAAAACGAAGGAAAGTAAAGCAAAATTAGAAGAGGAAAAGAAATTTCCAAAGCATGACTATGCTTGCCTGATCCGAGATTATAAGCAGGCTGAGGGGATTTTAAGTTTTATAAAACAATCGGATCCTAAGAAACTCTTGGTTTATGTGGATAGTCCCATGGTTCTGGTAACTGGGGAAGAGAAGCTTAAGCTAAAAGAATTACTATTTGAACTTAAGAAAGAAAAAGTCAAGGTCTTTTTGGCACTTCCTTACGTTTACCGCCAGGAAGCTAAAAGGAAATTACAGCCTCTTGTAAATGAATTTGAGGAAGTGTTTGATGGATATTTGATTCGAAATTTGGAGGAACTTGCTTATTTTTCCAAGGTGAGTAGTAGGAGGATGATTTTAGATGCTGGACTTTATACCTTTAATCGCAGGAGTGTAGAGTTTTTTAAAAGGTCATTTTCAAATATTTCCATGGTGACCCTGCCGTATGAATTAAATGAGGGAGAACTTCATAAACTAGAGGGGAAAGATCGGGAACTTATTGTCTATGGTCATCCGGTGGTCATGGTTTCTGCCAACTGTATTATGAAAACCACCGATCAGTGTGATCATCAAAGACAAAATTTTTATCTGAAAGATCGGAAAAATAGTCGATTTCCGGTTTCTTGTGTCTGCGATTATTGCTATAATGTTATGTATAACAGCCTGCCTCTGTCTCTTTTAGAGGATCAGGAACGGATCGGCAAGTTAAAACTTGGGAGCCTTCGGGCGGAGTTTCTTTTCGAAGGAAAAGAAGAGGTGGTTCGTATTATGCAGGCAATAGAGAAGGGGACTTCTTTAGAAATGAATCAACGTACCCGTGGACATTTTAAGCGGGGCGTAGAGTAAAGAGAGGGTAATGTATGGTAACTCTAAGCGCAACCATAGGAAAGTTTGTTATTTTAATAGCACTTATCGTATTCCTATTGGTTGATTTTAAAATATTAAAAAGTCAAACCACCACGATTTTAAATCGTTTTGATCCTTTGGGCTTCCTGTGTATTTTTCTTCTTCATTTTGCCGGATACCTGGTGATTTGGTTTAAAAATCAAGAGGAAGAAGTGCTTTATTTATATGGAGCCCAGCTATTATATTTTATTTTGATTTTTATTCTTTTTCCTGTTTGTTATCGAAAGATTAATCGTCCTTTGTTAATGAATATGGCTATGTTAGTAGCCATTGGAGAGGTGATTGTTGGTCGCTTAAGCCTTGAAAAAGAAAAGAAGCAATTTATTATTGTGTGCGTGGTAACGATTGTTACCTTAATTATTCCATGGATCATGGAGAGTTTTGAAAAATTATACCGGCTGAAAAATTTTTATTTCATAGTGGGAATTGGACTTTTATTAGCGGTTTTAATTATGGGTGTTACCTCTCGAGGAGCCAAGCTTTCTTTGTCCCTTGGATCGATTTCTATTCAGCCTTCTGAGTTTGTAAAAATTATATTTGTATTTTTTATTGCCAGTGTTTTATCACAAAAAACGGATTTTAAAACGGTTGTAATTACTACGGTTGAGGCGGCGGTATTTGTTCTTTCTCTTGTGGCATCCACCGATTTGGGTTCTGCTTTAATCTTTTTTATTGTATATGTATTTATGCTTTATGTGGCAACAAAAAAATCCATTTATCTTCTCTTGGGTTTGGGTGGAGGAAGTTTTGCAAGTATTGTGGCCTATAAACTTTTTAGTCACGTAAGAATTCGAGTGGCTACCTGGTTAGATCCTTGGGAAGATATTTCCAATACTGGTTATCAGATCACCCAGTCCCTGTTTGCCATTGGGTCAGGTGGCTGGTTTGGAAAGGGACTATATCAGGGTCAGCCAACCGATGTTCCTATTATTACCAAGGACTTTATCATTGCTGCTATTGCAGAAGAAATGGGAGGATTGGTAAGTATTCTTTTGATTTTGTTATGTATGACGACTTTTTTATTTATGATTAAGATTGCCATGATGCAAAATAATAATTTTAATAAATTGATTGCAGTAGGCTTAGGAATTTCCTATGCCTTCCAGGTATTTTTAACGGTGGGAGGTGCCACTAAGATGATTCCGCTAACTGGTGTAACTATGCCACTTGTTAGTTACGGTGGTAGTTCGGCCCTATGTACCTTAATTTCATTTGCGATTTTACAGGGGCTTTCTGTGAAAGCGGTAAAGGAGGAAAAACTCATTGAAAGACAGAAGATCAGAAGAGAAAAGAAATTCCGAAAAAAAGTTTAGGTCCACTACCTTAAATCAGGAGGGAAGTAAACTTAAAATTAATCGGGAAATTTCTAGAATCACTTTTTTCTTTGCGGCACTCTTTTTTGCTATGATTGTCTATTTTGTGGTCTTTGAAGTAAAGGATGCAAAGACGGTAATTAAAAATCCTGCCAATGGTCGTAATGCCACTACTAAGGAGGATGTTTCTCGAGGAAAAATTTTATCTTCCTCTGGCCATACCTTGGCGGTTACGAAAACGGATAAAGATGGGAATGAATATCGTTCCTATCCATATAAAAACTTATTTGCCCATGTGGTTGGTGTGTCTTCCTACGGTTCCTCCGGTTTGGAACTTGCTTTTAACAACCAATTAATGACCTCGAATGTTTCTTTAAAGGAAAAAGTAAAGAACGAGGCCAATGGGGATAAGAACCCGGGTAATTCCATTGTTACCACCTTGGATATGAAACTTACGAAAGCAGCCTATGATGCCTTTGGAGATTATGACGGAGCTTTTGTAGCCATGGATGCAGAAAGCGGAGAGATTTTAAGCATGCTTTCCAAACCGGACTATAATCCCAATGAACTTTTAAAAGACTATGAATCGGTAACCAGTGGGGAGGATTCGGTGCTTTTAAATCGTGCCACTCAAGGAAAGTATACGCCAGGTTCCATTTTTAAAACCATAACTACTTTGGCTTATATGGATCAGGGATTCGATCTGGATGAATTTACCTATCGGTGCAAGGGTAGCCTAAGTTTTGATACCAAGGACAATTATAAGATTTCTTGTTTTGATGGCGAGGCTCATGGATATGAAAACTTAGAAAATGCCTTTGCTTATTCTTGCAATGGAGCTTATGCAACCATTGGTCAGACCTTAGATGTGACAAGTTTCCAGTCTTTATGTGAAAAACTCTTGTTTAACCGGGATCTTCCTTTGGATTTGGAATGGAAGAAAAGTAGCATTTCCTTAAGCAAAGATTCAAACCTCTTTGATGTGACACAAACTGCCATTGGACAAGGAACTACCCAGGTGACACCGATTCACATGTGTATGCTTGCTTCGGCCATTGCCAACGATGGAGTGCTTATGACACCATACCTGGTCAGTCAGGTGGTAAATGAGAATGGAGAGACTTTGAAAACCTATTCACCTAAGAAGTATAAGGATATGATGACCTCTTCACAGGCTGAGACACTACAGGACTTTATGGAGGCTACGGTAGAATATGGTACTGCTAAGAGCTTAAATAGTTCGATTTATAAGGCGGCTGGTAAAACGGGAACCGCAGAGCTTGATAAGAATGACAACGTAAACTCTTGGTTTATCGGCTATTTTACCATGGAAGATCGTAAGATAGCGGTGGCTTGTGTTTTGGAAAATTTACCTGCCGGTGGAAAGACGGCAACCAATGTATTAAAGACTACATTTGATACCTATGCAAGTCAATGATTTTAACTCAGTGGGCAAGGGTGAATTGCAGGTGAGTCTTGATAAAAGAGGCAATGATTTTCTTTGATTTTAAATGAAGAAGAAAGTCATTGCTTTTTCAATTCTGCTTGAAGAATGGGTCTCTTTATTGTATACTAGAATAAGGTCTAAGGACACACCAATTCAGGAGGTATCGTGCAATGAGAGAAGCAACGAGCTGTGGTGGTGTGGTGATATATCGAGGAAAAATCCTGCTTTTGTATAAGAGTTTTAAGAATCGTTATGAAGGATGGGTATTACCCAAGGGAACGGTGGAAGCAGGAGAAGAGCATGAGGAAACTGCTCTTAGAGAAGTTCGTGAGGAAACTGGTGTCAGTGCTAAAATCGTTGAATATGTAGGAAGGAGTCAATACACCTTCGGTGTACCTGGGGACATAATCAATAAGAGCGTATACTGGTATCTGATGAGCGCTGACAGTTATTACAGCAAACCACAGAGGGAAGAGTATTTTGTAGATTCCGGGTACTATAAGTATCACGAGGCATATCATTTGCTAAAGTTTTCCAATGAAAGACAGATGCTAGAGGAAGCTTATCATAGGTATCGGTATTTAAAAAGAAATGGAAAATGGAAAAAAGAAGATTGGGGAAACAAAAGAGATAGTAGACAATAAGGAGAATTAATATGAGATGCAGTAAGTGTGGTGAGGAATGCAAGGAAGGACAGCTGTTCTGCCTTAAGTGTGGAAATCCCATTACAGAAGTAAAAGACATGGATGTTATTGAGAAGGAAATCTCGGATAACGTAGAAGAATTCATGCAAAACACTGCCCGTTTTAAAATACCGGATTCCGTAGCGGTAGATATTCCGGATGATGAACCAAGTGATATAGACTTTTCTAGTATGCTTCCAACAGATGATATTAATAAGGGAATGCATATGGTGGAAGAGGTTTCTCTTAGAAATTTTGAAAAGGGTAGAGAAGAAAGCGAACTGGAAGTGGAACGTAAGATGGAGGAATCCAGTGCGGACATTGCAGAAAACCTTCAAAATACCAAAACAGAGCTTTACAGTAGGGATGAGAAGGAAGCCATCAAACGGGTTGATACCCAAGAGGCGGATGAACTTTCAAAAACCGTGGTAAATATGAAACCGGTTCATCTAAAAACAGGCCAAGAACCATCCCAAAGACCTACTTCAAGACAGGCTCGTCCAATTCCTGCTAAGGCAGGGGAAAGAAGGGGGCAATCTGGAAAGAAGAATCGAAAGAAAAAGAAGAATGTTTGGTATATTGTAGCTGAAATTGCAGTTATTCTTTTGGTTTTAGTTGGAGTTACCCTTGGTTCCTACCATTTAATCTTTGGTTCCGTGAACAAACAGTTTAATAAGTATTACAACAGCGGGAATAATTTATACAAAGATCAAAATTATGAATCTGCAGCTGCAGAATTTGTAAGAGCAGACAAGGTGGCATTTTCATCTTCTCAGCATGAGAAGGCCCTGAATAAGCTTTATCTTTCCTATATGAAGCTAACAGGAAAGGAAGCAGATGCCATTGATTGTTTGGAGAAGTTGATTCAATATGATGATAATAATATCAAGTATTATGAGGACTTGATTATTCTATATCAGACAACCGGTAAGACATCTACTTTAGAGAAATTTCTTGCAGAGATTTCTAATCAGGAGATTAAGAAAAAGTTAGAGGACTATGATTTTACTACCCCTACCGCTGATGTGGATAGTGGTACTTATTCAGAGCCTATTACTGTTACTCTTACCAGTATGGCAGGAAATACCATCTATTATACCGTAGATGGATCAGATCCAGATACCAATGCTACCATTTACGAGTCACCGCTTGTATTTGGTAAGAATGCAGAATTTGATTTAAAGGCAATCGCTGTAAGTGAAAAGGGAATTTCCAGCAATATTATGACAAAGCATTATGTGATTAGTGCGGTTACAGAACCTGAAGTATCTCCTGAGTCTGGGGAATATACAGAGATACAGGAAGTAACCGTAACAATCCCGGATGGTTGTACTGCTTTTTATACTACAGATGGAACGGTTCCTACTAAGAAATCAGATCCTGTTCCAGCGGATGGAATTATTGATATGCCAATTGGCAATACCATTTTCTCAGTAATCCTTGTTAATTCTGCAGGGGTTAAGAGTCAACCAACGGTTCGAGTATATTATTTAAATCCTACTCGAAAGTATTCTTATAACGACGCAATCCAGGGTCTTGCTAAGATTCTTTATAAGGGTGGAAAGTTAGAGAATGAGGATGGTAGCTTTAAGGATGGCTCGACAACTTATTACAAGTATCAGGAATTAATAGAGGCAGATCAGGAACTTTATTATTTGATTTCGGTACAGAAGTTATCAGAAAGTGGTTCAGAATTATCTTCATCAACCTATGCCGTTTCTTGTGCAACCGGTAAGTCTTACCTTGCAGAGAAGGCAGATAAGGGATATAAGTTACAAGCACTTAGTGAAACAGGGGAAGTTGAAACTACAAGTGCTGTAGGGGAAGAATAGGTGAAGATAAACCTGCGTTAAGCAGGATATGTTTGAATATTAAGCAATTTGCTTGATATAAAGAAACAGATTGTTTCAAAATAGAAACAGGAGGGTTTTATGTACAAGATTTTAAAGGCAGAATTAATTGCCGACAAGATTTACTTGATGGACGTAGAGGCTCCACGTATTGCAAAATACTGTGAACCGGGTCAGTTTATCATTGCTAAGATTGATGAGGTCGGCGAACGTATTCCACTTACGATCTGTGATTTTGACAGAGAAAAGGGGATTGTAACGATTGTATTCCAGACAGTTGGTGCAAGTACGGAGCGTATGGCAGAATTAAAGGAGGGCGATTTCTTCCGTGATTTCACAGGCCCTTTAGGTCAGGCTTCTGAATTTGTGAAGGATGATCTGGAGGAAGTAAAAAAGAGAAAATACCTCTTTGTTGCCGGTGGTGTAGGAACTGCACCGGTATATCCACAGGTTAAATGGATGCATGAGCATGGAATTGATGTGGATGTTATTGTAGGTGCTAAGACTAAGGATTTGATTATTTTAGAAAAGGAGATGGAGGCGGTAGCTGGTAATCTCTATGTAACAACAGATGATGGTTCTTACGGCCGTAGCGGTATGGTAACTGCAGTGATTGAAGATTTAGTGCAGAATCAGAGCAAGAAATATGATGTTTGTGTTGCCATTGGTCCTGTCATCATGATGAAATTTGTATGTTTACTGACTAAGAAATTAGAACTGCCTACCATCGTTTCTATGAATCCAATTATGGTAGATGGAACCGGTATGTGTGGTGCCTGCCGTATTACCGTAGGTGATGAGGTTAAGTTTGCTTGTGTAGATGGTCCTGAATTTGATGGCCATTTGGTTCACTTTGACGAAGCTATGAAGAGACAGCAGATGTATAAGACCCAGGAGGGTCAGGCTCTGTTACGTTTAAGAGAAGGCGATACCCATAAGGGTAATTGTAAGTAAAGGGGTGAATCAAATGAATGGAATGAATCGTATACCAGTAAGAGAGCAGGACCCTAAGGTTCGTGCTAGTAATTTTGAGGAAGTTTGTCTTGGCTATAATGCAGAAGAGGCAATGGAAGAAGCAGCCAGATGTTTGAATTGTAAAAATCCAAGATGTGTTGCCGGATGTCCTGTATCAATTGATATTCCTAGATTTATTCAGCATGTAAAGGCAGGAGAATTTAAGGAAGCTTATGATGTAATCACAGAGTCATCGGCTTTACCTGCAGTTTGTGGACGTGTTTGTCCACAGGAAAGTCAGTGTGAAGGAAAATGTGTTCGTGGTATTAAGGGTGATCCGGTTGCCATTGGTAAGTTGGAACGTTTCGTAGCTGACTGGGCAGCTGAGAATGGTGTGGTACCTGAAGTTAAAAATCCTAAGAATGGTCATAAGATTGCTGTAGTTGGTTCGGGTCCGGCAGGTCTTACCTGTGCAGGTGATTTGGCTAAGTTAGGGTATGATGTAACCATTTTTGAGGCTCTTCATGAACCAGGTGGTGTTTTGGTTTATGGTATTCCTGAATTCCGTCTTCCTAAGCAAAAGGTTGTGGCTCATGAAGTGGAGAATGTAAAGAGACTTGGAGTTAAGATTGAGACCAACGTTGTGATTGGAAAGGGAACTACCATTGATGAGCTTTTGGATGAAGAAGGATTTGAAGCTGCATTTATCGGCTCCGGAGCTGGTCTTCCAAGATTTATGGGAATCCCCGGAGAAACAGCCAATGGAGTTATGTCTGCGAACGAATACCTAACCAGAAGTAACTTAATGAAGGCTTTCCGTGATGACTATGATACTCCAATTAATCCTGGTAAGAAAGTAATTGTAGTTGGTGGTGGTAATGTAGCAATGGATGCTGCAAGAACCGCATTAAGACTTGGTGCTGAGGTACACATTGTTTACCGTCGTTCTGAAGAAGAACTTCCAGCCAGAGCAGAGGAAGTTCATCACGCAAAGGAAGAAGGAGTAATCTTTGATCTTCTTCAAAATCCAACGGAAATCCTTGTAGATGAGAATGGATGGACCAAGGGCTGTAAGATAATTCGTATGGAATTAGGCGAACCGGACGAGTCTGGAAGAAGAAGACCTCAGGAAATTCCAGGTTCTGAATATGTGATGGAAGCTGATACCATTATCATGTCCTTAGGAACCTCTCCAAATCCTTTGATTGCTTCTACAACAGAAGGACTTGAGACGAATAAGAGAGGTTGTATCATTGCCCAGGAGGACAATGGTAAATCAACCAAGGATGGTGTATATGCCGGTGGTGATGCTGTAACAGGTGCAGCTACCGTAATTCTTGCTATGCAGGCTGGTAAGGCTGGAGCAAGAGGAATTGATGAGTATATTAAAAGTCTTGAGAAATAAGTAAAAAAGAGCTAACTGCGCTGGTGCGTAGTTAGCTCTTTTTTAAGCTTATTTTTCAAACAAATCGTCGTAAACTTTTTCAACCAAATGATTAATCAAGGCCACATCGGACTCAGGAAAGTTTTCTTGTAATATCTTGGAAAGATATTCGGTTCTTAAAAAATAATACTCATTGGAATCGGTTTCATTTCCTAAAACCGCTGCATCAATTTGTTCAGCTTTGATTTCCTTTGAAATATATTCTAAAATAGCATCTTCTTTTAATTGTTCTTCGGCACTTTCATAGGAAAGAGTCTTTGCTTGTTTCAAGGATTTAATACCAATCACAAAGAAAATAATAAACATAAGCCCCATGACAGTGAAGAAGAGGTATTTAGAAAAATCACTGGCCCACTGAAGCTGTGGAAGAACGCCAATTCCCTCTAAGATTAAAAGAATCGTTCCGGTGATGGAAACAAAAAGAAGGGAAGTTCCGGAAGAATGAACATCTTCGTACTTATCTTGCTTGTTCACGTAAGCGTTTTGATCGTGTTCATTAAAGTCTACCTGATTATCTTCTTTCATTTGATTTTCTAATTCTTTTTCGGTTAAACCGAGAAATTGTGCTAAATAAACACGGCCTGCCTTAAATTCTTTCTCATCAACAAATAATTCGTGGTTCTCTGTAACGCGATTGTAGTTTAGGGAAATGGTTTTAAAATCTTCCGCTTCTAACTTCTCTTGGAATTTTTTGATTTGCTCTTCGCTATGATTGTAATATAATAAAATTTGCTTTGCCATAAATGTTCCTTTCTACTTTTATCAAACGAATCTCTGCTCTGACTGAGTTAAATCATAGCATTTTCAGTATTTTAAGTCAATTTTTATTACTGATATTACTGAGAATTTTTTATTTTTATGGTAGACTAGGAAAAAAATGGAGGAATACATGAATATTACTATTATTACCGTAGGAAAAATAAAAGAAAAATTTTATCGTGAAGCCATTGGGGAGTATAGTAAGCGTCTTCAGAGATATTGTAAATTGGTCATTGAAGAGGTGGCAGATGAAAAGACTCCGGATGAGGCCAGTCAAGGGGAAATTTTGGAAATAAAACGAAAAGAAGGGGAGCGGATCTTAAAGAAAATTCCTAAGGGAGCCTATGTATTTACCCTGGAAATACAAGGGAAGGAAGAGGGTTCTGTGGAATTTGCCAATAAGATGATGGATCTTTCCAATAAGGGGAACAGTCACTTTGTTTTTATTATTGGTGGGTCCCTGGGACTTCATTCTAACGTAAGTGCCATGGCAAATGAGAAAATCTCATTTTCAAAGATGACCTTTCCGCATCAATTAATGAGGGTAATTCTTCTGGAACAGGTATACCGGGCTTTTCGGATTTTAAATCATGAGCCCTATCATAAGTAGTTTAAAAATGAATTTTTTGTGGCATTGTGGACAGGAAGAGGGATGTGTGCTATATTGTCCCTAGTTTTAGACTTAGTAAAGGAGACAAGAAAATGAAAAAACAATGGATGAAGGGGCTGTTTTTAATGGCACTATTGGGAATCCTTGCTTTTCCTTTGGCTGCTTGGGCTGAGGAAACTACCCTAAGTGAAGAAGCAACAACAGCTGAAATAGAAGAGGTAACCACTACTGTAGCATCGGTAGAGATTACTACACAAGAGTTGACTACGGAAGAAGAGACAGAAGAGGAAACTACTACAGAAGAGGCCACGGAAGAAGAGAGCGAAGAAGAGACGGAAGCTCCTACTACTAAAAAAGAAGTGGTTACAAAAAAAGAGATGGAGTCAAGAAAAGAACCTAAGAGGGAAGAGGTGACTACCGAAGAGGACAGTCAAGAAGAGACTACCACGGAAGAGGAAACAACGACCAAAAAGTCAAGTAAGCTTACCACCACTACATCTAAGGATAGTAGCCAGACCTCATCTAAAAAGGGAATTATTCTTGTTATAGTTCTTTTGATTCTTGCTCTGGCAGGGGTTATAGGGGCAAAGATTTGGCTTTCTAAGAAAAAGAAGAAGGCCAAGGTAAACCAGAAATATCATTCTGCTGGCAAAAAAAGTAAGAAACCATCCGTGGAGGAAAAAGAACATCTCTCTAAAAAGAAAGAAAATCAGGATGATTTATTTGCAAAAGCAACGTTCTTAATCGATCAGCCTTTGGGTTATGATTTTATCAGTGGGCTTTCAGAATGTCTTGAAAAAGAGAAGGAAGATGACCTTCTTTCTATGATTGATGGAATTGATGAGTCAGAGATTCGAACCCTATTCTTAACACCTAAGTTTGTGCCAGGTCAGCCCGGTTATAGTAAGGAAGATTTGGAAAGAGAGATCGAGGAAATCTCAGAGCTTGCCGCTAAGGATTATCCTTATATCCGCTTTATTAGTGGAGAACGGGTAATTTATAATAAGAATATGTATAAGACAGTAAGAGCCGGTGGAGCCCTTACCTTAGCGGGCAGCCGTTATCTTTTGGTAGACTATCCTAAGGATATGAATCTGGTGGATATTGAAAAGAATGTGGAACACTTAGTGGCACTTGGAATTCGTCCAATCATTGCCCATATTGAGACCTTTGAAGATATTGACGAGTTAGAAGAATGTGAGGACTTAATCGAAGCAGGTGCTTATCTTATGACCTCCCTTTCTTCTTACACAGGTCTTTCTGCAGGAAAGTACAAGAAGCATATGGAAAATGTCTTTGAACATGAGTTAATCAGTTTTGTAGAGTCAGATTCCAAGTTTTCCTTAGGTACATCCAAAAAAATCTATGATCCTTTGGATTGGATCAGGAAGATTACAAATGATGATTATATGGAACGCCTGCTTTATGATAATCCAGAGGCAATCCTAGAAAATCAGGAAATCTCAGTAATCCTATAAAATAGAACGCCCAGCTTTTCCTAAACGGAAAGGTGGGGGATTTCAATGACTGATTTAAATAATGATAAACTTTTTTTGAAGCTCCTTTGGATAAAGAGGGGCTTCTTTCTTTTTCTTGGTATTTAAAATCATTCGATAAAGCTCATCTGCATAAGCCTTACGGTGATAGTTTGAAACAAATTCAGATGATTTTGTGGGAAGGATTTTTTGCTCAAATTCAGCAACCTTGGTCATAAGAGGAAGGTTTTGTTTTTTTATTTCAGAAAAGAGATCCACTCCTTTTTTTGAAACGGCAAGCACCTGATAAAGAGCCTCTTTGTAAGCAGCTTCCATACTTTTGTCTGTGATTTGGAAAATGCTTTTATAAAGGGCCCTTGCCAATGAGGAGCAGGTATCATTCTTCTTTTTGTTATCTTCTAAAAATTGTGGAATAGAAGTTAGGTGATCGTTGTTGCGGAAACGATTGGATAAATCTTCTGGAATCCGGTTTATGCCAGAGAAGTCAAAAAGGCCAAGGTGAGAAAGGGCTAAACACTGATTCACATACATAGTATAGTCATGGGAAACAACTGGATGATAGTGTTCAAAATAATTCCAATAGGTCTCTTTGACTTCTTGTGGTATCTCTTTCTGAATTAGATCTATATCTAAATAAGAGTCACGAATCTTACTTGCTTGGGCAAAGGATTTTACTCTGGTAATGCCTTTAGGAGCAATGGAAGAATGGTATTGTTTCAGAGCTATTAAATATTCCATTGCCAGGGAATTGTTAGGAGTGTCTAATAAGTGAATGGGAAAAGAAGGGGGAGTTTTTAAGCCCTTCAGTGCTAAGATCCTAGCCTTTGGATAGGATACCCCTGCTTTTAAATATTCTTCAAAGAGAGTTCGATAATTTGAATCTGGATGAAGGAAAAACTCTGCTAGTTCATGGAGTAGTTCTGGTTCTTTGCATTCACAGCCATAGACCAATTGGTCGATAAAAGGCAAACGAGAGAGCATAGAAATAGCCCCCTGGGCAAAGTTTCCTGCATCAGAGATAGAAAAAAAGAGGGGAAGTTCAAAAACAAGATCGGCCCCGGAAAGGATGGCCATCTTGGCACGAAGAGATTTTTCTATTAAGGCAGGTTCCCCTCTTTGCACGTAATTTCCGCTCATTAAAACAAGGACATAGCCATCTTTGGCAAGCAAACGGGCTTGTTCTAAAAGGTAGGCATGCCCCCTGTGAAAGGGATTAAACTCAGCTATAATTGCAACAACCTTCTTTCCCTGGTACATAAAAGACTCCTTTTTTCTTAAAACTTAGTGAATTCCATTATAAACGATTGTCCATATTTCGTAAATGCTTTGTTTTTCTTTAAATACAGACTTGTGTCATGTTTTTAGATGGTCTATAATATGTTATGTATTGGTTTTAAGAAATAAAATTGAAAGGGGTTTTTACAAATGGCATTTATTGACGAGATTAAAGCAAAAGCGAAAGCTGAGAAAAAGAAGATTGTTCTTCCAGAGTCAATGGACCGTAGAACATTTGAAGCAGCTGCTAAGGTTTTAGCAGAAGATATCGCTGATTTAATTATTATTGGCAGCAAGGAGCAGATTGAGAAGTATAGTGAGGGATTAGACATCTCTAAGGCTACTCTTGTGGATCCGGCTTCTTATGAAAAAACACCAGCTTATATTGATAAATTAGTGGAACTTAGACAGAAGAAGGGAATGACCAAGGAGAAAGCTACCGACTTAATTTTACACGAATATATGTATTTTGCATGTATGATGGTTAAGATGAAAGACGCAGATGGCGTTGTTTCAGGTGCCTGTCATTCTACCGCGAATACCCTTCGTCCTTCTTTACAGATTATCAAGACTGCACCAGGAACCAAGTTGGTTTCTGCCTTCTTTGTAATGGATGTTCCGAATTGCGAGTTTGGCGAAGGTGGAACCTTTGTCTTTGGTGATTGTGGATTGAATCAGAATCCAAGTTCAGAAGAACTTGCAGCGATTGCTATTTCTTCTGCAGAAAGTTTTCGGATGTTAGTAGGAAAAGAGCCAAGAGTTGCTATGCTTTCTCATTCAAGTATGGGATCTGCAAAGCATGCAGATGTTGATAAGGTAGCTGAGGCTACAAGAATTGCCAAGGCTGAGATGCCTACACTTGCTTTAGATGGTGAATTACAAGCAGATGCTGCAATTGTTCCTTCAGTAGGAGCATCTAAAGCGCCTAATAGTCCAGTGGCAGGTAAGGCGAATGTTCTTATTTTCCCTGACTTAGACGCAGGTAACATTGGATATAAGCTTGTTCAAAGATTGGCTAAGGCCGATGCCTATGGACCAATGTGTCAGGGTATTGCAGCTCCGGTGAATGATCTGTCTCGTGGCTGTAGTGCAGATGATATTGTTGGTGTTATTGCAATTACCGCGGTTCAGGCACAGCAGATGGATCGCTAATCATTTCCCTAAAGGGAATAAAGATGGTTTTAACCCTATGGACGGTTCCCGCCCACAGAGCTAAGATAGATATAAGGAAAATATAAGAAAGGAAAGTATAGATTAAAGATTTATACGAGGAAATTTTTAACATGAAGATTTTAGTTATTAACTGTGGTAGTTCATCATTAAAGTATCAGTTGATTGATATGGATAATGAAAGCGTTCTTGCTAAGGGTATCTGTGAAAGAATCGGTATCGAAGGTTCTAATCTAACTCACAAGCCAACTGGTAAGGATAAATATGTGGTGGAAGCTCCTATGAAGGATCATCAGGTAGCAATTCAGCTTGTTCTTGATGCCCTTGTAGATGAGACACATGGTGTAATCGCATCTACCTCTGAGATTGGAGCAGTTGGTCACAGAGTACTTCACGGTGGTATTAAATATAGTGATTCAATCGTTGTGAATGAAGATGTTAAGAAGGTTATCCGCGAGTGTTTCGATCTTGGACCTTTACATAATCCAGCAAACCTTACTGGTATCGAGGCTTGTGAGGCTGCAATGCCTGGCGTTCCTCAGGTAGCAGTATTTGATACAGCATTTGGTATGGCAATGGCTGAGAAGGCTTATTTATATGCAATTCCATATGAGTACTATGAGAAGTATAGCATTCGTCGTTACGGATTCCATGGAACCAGTCACAACTTTGTTTCTCACGAAGCAATTAAGACTTTAGGCTTAGATCCTGAGAATGCTAAGGTTATCGTTGCTCACCTTGGTAATGGAGCTTCTATTTCTGCATCAATTGGTGGTAAGTGTATTGATACTTCTATGGGTCTTACTCCACTGGAAGGTTTAATCATGGGAACCAGATCTGGAGATGTCGATCCTACTGTAATTCAGTTTATCGCTAATCACGAGAATAAGTCTGTAGATGAAGTCTTAAATATTTTAAATAAAGAGTCTGGATTATTAGGTATTTCAGGTGTATCCAGTGATTTCCGTGATGTTATGTCTGCAGCTGCAGAAGGTAATAACAGAGCTCAGATTGCTAACGATGCCTTTGATTATCGTGTAGCTAAGTACATTGGTGCTTATGTGGCAGCAATGAACGGTGTTGATGCAATCGTATTCACTGCCGGTGTGGGTGAGAATGATGGTATCGTTCGTGGAGAAATCTGCGAGTACTTAACCTATCTTGGTATCGAAATTGATCCTGAGGCAAACAAGGTAAGAGGAGAGGAGAAGGTGATTTCTACTCCTGATTCTAAGGTTACTGTACTTGTATTACCTACGAATGAAGAATTATTTATTGCAAGAGAAACTCTTGGTTTAGTAAAATAATTCAAAATCTTTCTAATTTTGCAAGGATAAATAGCTGTAGGTTTTTCTACAGCTATTTTTATCATTTTCCATAGAAGATCCCAAGGGTACCATCATCCCCATCTAGGTCTAAGTTTAAAGCAAGGGGATTTCTCTGGCTGGGTTCTCTGGCTGGGTTTAAAAATACTCTTGACTTTTGGCAAATGGGTGTTTATAATAGCATACGGTGTCTTTAGAAGGTCACTGGATAGGAGGTACAGTATGTTACTGGATTTGTCAGAAGTATTTTCTAATTCTGATAAGACTCTTAAGGAAAAGGTTACGTATGAAGAGGATACATTCTTTTATGAATTTACTCGTTACACTTGGTTAACGAAACCAAGCGCCAGCATTGAAGTGAAGAATGCAGGAAAGAAGAAGGTTTCTTTTTATGCTCATGTAAGTGGCCTGCTTGAGGTTCCTTGTGATCGCTGTTTGATTCCTACAGAAGTGACGTTTGATTTTGATGTTTCAGAGGAGATTGATTTAAATCAGTCTTCGTCAGATGACAAGTTGCAAGAGATATCGCAGTTCATTTCTGAAGACAAGAGATTTGATACCCAGGGATTTCTGGACCTTGAATTATTTGCTCATTATCCCCCTAAGGTTTTGTGCAAAGAAGACTGCAAAGGTTTATGCAAGAAATGTGGAAAAAATCTCAATGATGGGGCTTGTTCCTGCAATCGAGAGGAATTGGATCCCAGAATGGCGAAAGCTTTAGAAGTATTTAATCAATTTAAGGAGGTGTGATATCATGTCTATTTGTCCAAAGAACAAATCTTCAAAGGGAAGAAGAGATAAGCGTAGAGCGAACTGGAAGATGAGCGCTCCTGCACTTGTAAAGTGCAGCAAGTGTGGTGCTTTAATGATGCCTCACAGAGTGTGCAAGGCTTGTGGTTCTTACAATAAGAAAGAAATCATTAGCGTGGATTAATGAATTGCCCGGCTGGTATGCCGGGTTTTTTTATATCATATTTCATCACAAAATAAATAAGTTGTAATAATTGGAATTATCTGTTATAGTATGGGTGTGTGTGAATGAGAAACTCTGCAATCTTTCTTTTGGAAAAACAGTTGACAAATATTTCTATATCATTTAAGATATAGAAAGAACGAACAACTGTTCGATACTTATATGAATAGGAGAAGTTAGGAGTTTAATATGAAGAAAACAGAGAATAATAACGACGATAATAAATTAAAGGCATTAGATGCTGCTATTTCTCAGATTGAGAAAGATTATGGCAAGGGCTCTATTATGCGATTGGGTGATTCCAATAACAACATGGAGGTAGAGGCTATTACAACTGGTTGTTTAAGTCTTGATGTGGCTCTTGGAATCGGAGGAATCCCTAAGGGACGTGTCATTGAAATCTATGGTCCTGAATCTTCAGGTAAAACAACGGTAGCCCTTCATATTATCGCTGAGGTACAAAAACAGGGAGGCATTGCAGGTTTTATTGATGCTGAGCATGCTTTAGATCCGGTTTATGCCAGAGCGATTGGTGTAGACGTAGATAATTTATATATTTCGCAACCAGACTATGGTGAGCAGGCCTTAGATATCACAGAGACTATGGTACGTTCAGGAGCAGTAGATTTAATTGTAGTAGATTCGGTTGCTGCATTAGTTCCAAAGGCTGAAATCGATGGTGAGATGGGAGATTCTCATATGGGTCTTCAGGCTCGTCTTATGTCCCAGGCCTTAAGAAAGTTAACTCCGATTATGAAGAAGTCTAACTGTTCGATTATCTTTATTAACCAGTTAAGGCAAAAAATTGGTGTAATGTTTGGAAATCCGGAAACAACTACAGGCGGTAATGCCTTAAAGTTCTATGCATCGGTTCGTATGGATGTTAGACGTATTGAAACACTAAAGTCTGCAGGTGAAGTAATAGGTAATCGTGCAAGAGTTAAGATTATTAAGAACAAGGTGGCACCTCCATTCCGTGAGGCAGAATTTGAGATTATGTATGGTCGCGGAATCTCAGCGGAAGGTGATCTTTTGGATCTTGCTGCAGACCTGGATATTATTAATAAGAGTGGTGCATGGTATGCTTATAATGGCGAAAAGATTGGTCAGGGACGTGAGAATGCTAAGAACTATTTGATTGAACATCCTGAGATTATGGAAGAGGTAGACCACAAGGTTCGCCAAAAGATTGGTATTATTCCATCTGAGGAAGTGACAGAGGAAAGCCAGTCTGAAGAGGAATAATCCATGGTGATTACAGAATTATCCCCGGTAGGTAAAGGAAAAAAAAGGCTTGCTATTGATGAGGAATCACTTGGATATTTGTATTATGGAGATATCCGTAGGATGCATTTAGAAGAGGGAATGGAAGTTTCTCTTGCTTTAAGGGATGAAATTATGGAGAAGCTTTACCTTCGTGCTAAAGAGAGAGCCTTATATCTTGTTAGTAAAAACCGAAAAACTCAAGGGCAGTTAGTCCTAAAACTAAAGGAAGGTGGCTATCATTCATCCACTATTTCTAAGGTTTTGAACTTTATGAAGGAATATGGTTTTATCGATGATCGGCAATATATACTGGATTTTTATGAATATAAAAAAGATCGGTATAGTAGTTATCAGATTAAGAAAAAACTATTAGAAAAAAGGATTGATAAAAATCTGATTGCCCAGGTTTTAGAGGAACAAAAAAAGAATGATTCTTATGTTTTACAGGGACTTATAGAGAAATTTTCTAGGGGGAAGGACCTAAAAGATTCCAAAGAAAAGAGAAGAATTATATCAAAACTAGTTTATCGTGGCTTTTCTTATGGAGACATTTCTCAGGCATTGGGAAAAGTCGTTGAACGTTATTAAAAGCAAAGTTAAGGGATCACATTGGGATTCCTTGACTTTTTTTATAGAATCGTTTAAAATTGTAGTGTTGTATTTGCACGAGTTTGTTTACAGAACAAATATAAGGAGGTATATCTGTGGTCTCTTATGGCGTAGTTATTATTGCCGTTGCGATCGCTGTTGTACTCACCGCAATCTTAGTATGGTTTGCAGCGCAAACCTACCACCGCAAGATTTACGAAGTTAAGATTGGAAGCGCAGATTCCAAGGCACGTGAAATTGTTGATGAAGCGATTAAAACTGCTGAAACCATGAAACGTGAAGCGGAATTAGAATCAAAAAAGAAGGACTTGGATGCTAGGAATGAACTTGAGAAAGAAATTAAGGATCGTCGAGCTGAAGTTGCTTCTTATGAGAAGCGTGTCTTATCGAAAGAGGAAACTCTGGATAAGAAGATTGCAAGTGTTGAAAAGCATGAACAGTCTTTAAACAAGAAAGAGGAAGAGTTAAAATCTAAGGTTGCTAAGGTTGAAGCTTTAAATGAGCAAAGAGTACAAGAACTAGAGAGAATCTCTGGTTTAACCTCTGATCAAGCAAAAGAATTCTTATTAGACAGCGTTAAGGATGATGTAAAGTTGGATGCAGCGAAGTTCATCAAGGAATCCGAGATGCGGGCTAAGGAAGAAGCTGAAAAGAGAGCAAAGGATTACGTGATTACAGCGATTCAGAAGTGTGCAGTTGATCATGTATCAGAAGCTACTATTTCAGTTGTTCAGCTTCCAAACGAAGAGATGAAGGGAAGAATCATTGGTCGTGAAGGCCGTAATATTCGTTCTCTTGAAACTCTTACTGGCGTGGATTTAATCATTGATGATACTCCGGAAGCGGTAGTATTATCAAGTTTTGATCCGGTTCGTCGTGAGATTGCAAGACTGGCTCTTGAGAAATTAATTGTAGATGGTCGTATTCATCCTGCAAAAATTGAAGAGATGGTTGAGAAGGCTCGTAAGGAAGTGGAAACATTAATGAAAGAGGATGGTGAGGCTGCAGCCCTTGAGGTTGGCGTACATGGCTTACATCCTGAATTAATTCGATTACTTGGTAAGATGAGATACCGTTCAAGTTATGGACAGAATGCTTTAAAGCATTCCATTGAGGTTGCACATTTATGTGGTCTTTTAGCTGGCGAGTTAGGACTGGATGTGCGTCTTGCAAAGCGTGCAGGTCTCTTGCATGATATTGGTAAGTCCATTGATCATGAAATCGAAGGTACTCATGTTCAGATTGGTACAGATTTGTGTAAAAAGTATAAGGAAAATCCAATCGTTATTAATGCGGTGGAGGCTCATCATGGCGATGTTGAACCTACTTCTGCAATTGCATGTATTGTACAGGCTTCAGATGCTATTTCTGCGGCTCGTCCAGGTGCAAGAAGAGAAGCGCTTGAAACTTATACAAACAGATTGAAGCAATTAGAAGATATCGCGAATGCGGTAGAAGGAGTCGAAAAATCTTTTGCTATTCAGGCAGGTAGAGAGATTCGAGTAATGGTAACTCCAGATAAGGTTTCAGATGCAGACATGGTTTTAATGGCTAGAGATATAGCAAAACAAATCGAGGATGCTCTGGAATTCCCTGGACAAATTAAAGTGAATGTAATTCGAGAGTCACGAGTAATTGAATATGCAAAATAATTTTTTGTAAAAATTACTACTAAAAGGCTCAAAGATGCCGTATAATGAAGTCGTTACTTCGTTATGCGGCATCTTACTTTATGGATGCAGATGAATAATAGAAAAAGGAGAAAAAGATGGCGAAATTTGGTTTTATTGGAATGGGAAACATGGGACTTGCAATGTTAAAGGGAATCTTGTCTTTATATGCCCCGGAGGAGATTACATTTTCAGATGCAAATGAAGAGAGAATGAAAAAGGTGAATCAGGCAACGGGTGTTTCTTATGAACTTTCTAATGCAGAAGTTGCAAATCACGCAAAGTATATTGTGCTTGCTGTTAAGCCACAGTTCCTTGATCCTGTACTTGCTAATATTAAAAATATAGTAAAGCCAGATAATATTATTATTTCGATTGTGGCAGGCGTGGATTCAAGTTATCTTGCCAATGCGCTTGGAGCAGATATTCGTATTGTAAGGGCTATGCCAAATACCCCAGCCCTCCTTTCAGAAGGTATGACAGGTGTTTGTTATGATGAAACCCTTTATACCGCAGAGGAGAAGGATGAAATTAAGAAGTTCTTTCAATCATTTGGAAAGATGAGGGTTGTACCTGAAAAAATGATCTCTGTGGTTACCTGTGTTTCAGGTAGTTCACCTGCGTACGCTTATATCTTTATTGAAGCTTTGGCAGATTCCGCTGTAAAGTATGGAATGCCTAGGGCACAGGCCTATGAATTTGCAGCTCAGACTCTTTTAGGTTCTGCTAAGATGGTTCTTGAAACCGGAAAGCATCCTGGAGAATTAAAGGATATGGTTTGTTCTCCCGGTGGAACCACCATTGCAGGTGTGGCAGCTTTAGAGGAGTTTGGTTTCCGGAATGCCATTATTAAGGCAACAGATGCCTGCTATGATAAGGCTACTCATTTGAAGTAAGAGGTGGATATGAAGTTAGAAAGAATTGATCGAAAACTGTCCTATAAGGGCCATATTATAGATTTATATACCGACTATATTAAGACTCCTTCTGGCAGGATTGCAGAGTGGGATTTTATTAAACATAAGGGGGCAGCTGCTTGTCTTCCGATTCTACCGGATGGAAGAATTATATTAATTAGGCAGTGGAGAAATGCTCTAGATCAGGTGATTTATGAAATACCAGCAGGAGGCAAGGAAGAAGGAGAAGACTTTTTAACCTGTGCTAGGAGAGAACTGGAAGAAGAAACTGGATATGCCTCATGTGACCTGGAATTTTTAATGGATGTAAATACCACAGTGGCTTTTTGTGATGAAAAGATTGGAATTTATGTAGCCAGGAATCTTACTAAAACCTGTCAGCATTTAGATCAAGATGAAGATGTAGAAGTAGTAGACTTTAAGAAAGAGGAAATACTAGCTATGTTAGAAAAAGGGGAAATAACAGATTCTAAAACGGTGGCGGCTTTGTATGCTTATTTTTATCGAAATTAATTTTACTCCCTTATGATAAGTGAGTTTCGGCCTATACTTAGACTAAAAAATCGCTCAAGGTTTAACCTTGAGCGATTTTTGTTGATCAGTCTTTACGACCTAACTGATAATATACTTCTTCAATTAACTGTTCTGTTTTTTCCCATCCTAAACAAGGGTCTGTAATAGATTTTCCGTAAATGTATTCATCTTCGATCTTCTGACATCCGTCCTCAATATAGGACTCAATCATGCAACCCTTTACGAAATTCTTAAGATCGCTATTGGCTCTTCTTGAGTGAAGGATTTCCTTGGTAATACGGATTTGTTCAAAATACTGTTTGTTAGAATTTGAATGGTTGGCATCTACGATTAAAGCAGGGTTTGGAAGTTCCTTCGCGGTATATTGCTTATAAAGTCTAAGCAAGTCTTCGTAGTGATAGTTTGGTACATTCTGACCATGCTTGTTGGTAGCACCACGTAAAATTGCATGAGTTAAAGGATTTCCGTCGGTAGTTACTTCCCAACCTCGATAGATAAAGGTCTGCTTTGCCTGAGCGGCAATGATTGAATTAATCATAACAGAATAATCTCCGGATGTTGGATTTTTCATACCTGCAGGAATGTCCATCCCGGAAACAGTTAAACGATGCTGCTGATCCTCTACGGAACGGGCACCAACTGCTACATAAGAAAGAAGATCCGATAAGTAACGATAGTTTTCGGGATAGAGCATCTCATCTGCACAGGTAAGACCGGTTTCTTCAATGGCCTGGGCATGAAGCTTACGGATAGCAATTAATCCTTCCAACATATCAGGAGCCTTTTCAGGATCTGGCTGATGAACCATTCCTTTATAACCGGTACCGGTTGTTCTTGGCTTATTAGTATAAATACGTGGAATAATCATAATACGATCTCCCACCTTGTCAGCTACCTTAGCTAAACGTGAAGTATAATCCAAAACAGGTTCTGGACGGTCTGCAGAACAAGGACCGATGATTAAGATAAAACGATCATCCTTGCCGGTGAAAATATCGGCAATTTCCTTGTCTCTTTGTTCCTTGATTTTTACTACCTTCTCAGAAAGAGGATACTGTGCTTTGATCTCTTTTGGAGTAGGGAGTTTGCGAAGAAAATTAGTTCCCATAATTGTTCCTTTCTATTTCTTAAAATATATTTAATTTCTATAAAATGTTATACCAAGTAAATTTACCATAAACCATATAAAATGTAAAAGGTTTTTTCTTTTTTGAGGAATATGTTATACTGATGCATAGAAAGAGGGTGTTATTATGCATATGATTCAAATAATAGAAAAAAAGAGAGATGGCCAAACTTTAAGCCGTGAGGAAATCTTTGATTTGGTGGAAGAATACACACAGGGAAATATTCCAGACTATCAGATGAGCGCATTTTTAATGGCGGTTTATTTAAATGGAATGACCAAGGAAGAAACTTTTTCTTTAACGGAGGCTATGGTTTTGTCGGGGGATCAATTGGATTTATCGGAAATTCATGGATTTAAAATCGATAAGCATTCCACAGGTGGAGTTGGAGACAAGACGACCCTAATCTTAGGACCGATGGTATCCGCCTGTCAGGTTCCGGTGGCGAAAATGAGCGGAAGGGGATTGGGTTTTACCGGTGGTACCATTGATAAGCTTGAGGCAATTCCTGGCTTTCAAACTTCCAAAACGGAAAAACAGTTTATAAAACAAGTGAATGAAATTGGTTATGCCTTATCTGGACAAACCGGACACTTGGCACCGGCAGATAAGAAAATATATGCCCTTCGAGATGTAACGGGAACCGTATCATCCCTTCCCTTGATTGCCAGTTCAATCATGAGTAAAAAAATCGCTTCTGGGGCAGATGGAATTGTTCTTGATGTAAAAGTGGGAAATGGTGCTTTTATGAAAACTATGAAGGAGGCAAAGGAACTTGCAGGGATTATGATTGAAATTGGAAGAAATGCGGGAAAGCGCATGGCTGCTGTGGTTTCAGATATGTCTCAACCTTTGGGATATGCCATTGGAAATTCCTTAGAAGTAATGGAAGCGGTAGAAGTATTAAAGGGGAGGGGACCAGCAGATGTAAGGGAACTATGTCTAAGCTTGGGAAGTCAGATGCTAGTATTAGCGGATCGAGTAGAAGGAGTAGGACAAGGAAAAACACTTTTGAAAGATGCCTTGGATTCAGGAAAGGCTTTGAAACAATTTGAAAAATTTGTAGTGGCTCAAGGAGGGGATCCTGCCTTTATTCAGGATTATTCCAAACTTCCCACAGCGAAATACAGTTTGGAAATCCTTGCCATGGAGTCTGGTTATGTAGCGGGATTTGCTTGTGAAAACATAGGAAAAAGTTTATGTCTTCTTGGAGGAGGGCGTATGGAAAAGGGAGAAAAAATCGACCCGGCAGTAGGAATTGTTTTAGAAAAAAAAGTAGGGGACACAATAGAACGTGGGGAAACCCTTGCAAGAGTTTATGGCAATAATTTGGAAAAACTTGCGGAAGCAGAAAAACTAATCAAGCAAAGTATTTTGTGCTGTGATGAAGATGTAAAAAAAGGAAAACTCGTTTTAAAGAGAATTATGTGATCTCCACAAAACTTGACAAATATCTGGATGGATATTAAAATTGTTTGGTTAAATAATGTAAAGGTCTGCCTATGGCTGAAAGGGAATATGAAATGAAAAACTTTTTTTATAAGCTGATGACTTTTGAGGGGAAAAAGAGGACAGTTGTTTTTTATGTAGCACTGGCGTTTGTGCTGAATTTAGTGATTGAAATGTTAGGCCGAAAATCCATTGTATTAGGAGTGAAGCATTTAATATCCAGTCCATTCGTATTTTTTTGTAATATGTCGATTATCTTAGCAACCCTTACCATTTCCCTTTTTTTTTCAAGGAGATTTTTTGCACTATGTGCCATGAGTATTGTTTGGGTGATTTTAGGATGTGTCAATTTCTATCTTTTAAGTAGCAGGGTTACTCCTTTTACTAGAATGGATTTCTTGAATATCGATTCTGCCTTAAATGTAATCAATAAATATTTTAATGTTTTTTCCTATATTTTATTGGGAATTGTGGTAGTCCTTGTGATTACAGGGATGATAATCTTGTTTATTAAGGGACCTAAGGTAAAAAATCAATGTCGTTTTCTTACCAGACTGGCAATGGTCGGCTTAACTGTTGGATATATGTTTATGATGCTTTTTGTAGGAAATGTGTATGGGGCACTTTCCATGGAATTCCCTGAGTTATCTCAGTCTTACTTAAAGTATGGGTTTGCCTATTGCTTTACCAACTCTCTGGTAAACTCAGGTGTAAGCAAACCATCCACCTATTCGAAAGAAAAAATTGAGTCTATTAAGACGAAGGATCATGATGAGAACCAACAGGACAGGTATGATCCTTATATGGATCCTAGCCAGGAGGTAAAAACACCTAATATTATTATTGTTCAGTTGGAGTCATTTTTTGATATTACCAGATGTAATGATATGGATTTTTCAGAAGATCCACTTCCAAACTATCATAAGTATCAGAATGAATGTGCTTCCGGCTTGCTTTCTATGCCGGTAGTAGGAGCCGGTACGGTAAATTCCGAGTTTGAAGTAGTAACCGGATTGAATATTGATAATTTTGGTCCGGGAGAATACCCATTTAAGACTACTTTAAGAAATCAAAACTGTGAATCTATGGCTTACAATCTTTCTAACCATGGTTATACCAGCCACTTGGTTCACAATAATACGGCAAGTTTTTATGGTCGTAATGTGGTATACGATCAATTAGGATTTAATGACTTTACAGCGGTAGAGTATTTGAATTTGGATGCGAAAACAGATTATACCCCTATGGGTTGGGCTAAGGATTATTGCCTGACTCAGGTGGTAAATGATGCTTTGGATTCTACGGAAGACCAGGATTTTGTTTATACCATTTCGGTTCAAGGACACGGTTCTTATCCTACTGAGGATCATGTGGATTATCCAATCCAGTTAAGTGCAAAAAGCGGATATGACATAAGTAATGATTTGATTAATGCCAGAGAATACTATACCAACCAGATTCATGAGATGGATGAATTTGTGGGACAATTAATTGATAGCGTAAACAAGCGGGGAGAGGATTCTATTGTAGTATTTTATGGAGATCATTTGCCTAGTTTAAGCTTTGAGGAATCTGAGTTTAATGGGGAGACCATTTACCAAACCGAGTATTTTATTTGGACAAACATGGAGGATGTAACGTACGAAGATAAGAATATTCAGGCTTATCAGCTTGAAGCAACGATATTAAAGCAGCTTGGCATTCGTGATGGATTTGTTAATGCCTACCACCAGGATAATATGGATTCCTTAGCAGAGGAAACGTATCTTGATGGGCTTGCAAACCTCCAGTATGACATCTTCGGAGGTGATCTTTTGATCTATAACGGAACCAATCCATATACTCCCTTTGGAATGAAGATGGGACTTTATGACATTGAGATTACTTCAATCTATAAACAGACGGAAGAGAACGCCCCTGAAAATGAGACGGAAGAATCGGAAACGGTTCAGTCGGATAAGGACAATATTACCCAAGCCCAGGATGAAACTCCGGATATCCATGGGGAAGGCTATGTTATTATTAAGGGAAAGAATTTTACCAAATATAGTAAGGTCTTTGTAAATGGGGAATATTTTAGTGGAACAGAATTTATTGACGAAAACACCCTTCGAATTTACTATCCTCAACTTCAGGGATTAGATAGCTTTGTAGTTAGTCAGGCTCACTCAGATTCCAATGTGTTAAGTTCTACCAATGAGGTTCTTTACTATGGGGAAGAAGATAGTTTTGAGGAAGAAGTAACTACAGAAGAAGAAGGCCAGGTATCAAAGGAGAACTCATGATCACTTGTGCAAAGGTAATTCTATGGCTGCTTGTGGTGGTAATTCTAACGGTACTTGGGCGAGTAGTCTATGAGGTAAAAAAATTTAAGGTAACCTCATACCGATATAGAGATCAAAGGATTAAAAAGCCCTATCGTGTTGCTGTTCTTGCAGATTTACATGATGCCTCTTATGGCCCTGATAATGCCAGGTTACTTGCGGCCATAAAAGAGGCTAAGGTTAGAGCAATCTGGATTGCAGGAGATTTAATTACCGCAAAGGATGGACAGGTAAAATGTCAAAACGCCAAGAACCTTTTAAAAAGACTTTGTGTGGACTATCCGGTTTTTTACGAATATGGAAATCATGAGCGAAGAGCTAGAGAAAATCAGGAACTCTACAATCAGGAATACTTTGATTTTCTAAAGGAATTACGCAGGAAAAAGGTCAAGGGAAAGGGCCTGGTGTTAATGAATAATCGTATGATTTCATTTTATAAAATCGGAATTTCTCTTAGTGGATTAGATCTTCCCATGACCTATTATTACCGGTCTTTTAAGGGACAACCGGACCTTCTTAAGGTGAAAGAGCGGATTGGCGAGCCGGAAGAAGGATTATTACCAGTGCTTTTGGCTCATCATCCAAGGTTTTTTTCGGTTTATGAAAAAGCGGGGGCTAAGCTTGTAATCTCTGGTCACCATCATGGTGGAATCGTGCGCCTTCCGGGAATTGGTGGCCTGATTTCTACTCAAGGAAAATTATTTGAAAAATACGATCGTGGAATCTTTCAGGAAGGGGATGCCACCATGATTCTAAGTGCGGGACTGGGTTCTCACACGGTTAATGTACGGTTTTTAAATCAACCGGAACTTTTAGTTTTAGACCTCCTTCCTGAAAATGATAATTAGGAATGAAAACATGAACACGTTAAATGTGAAACTACAAGTATTTGAAGGCCCCTTGGACCTTCTTTTACATTTGATTGAAAAAAATAAGGTGGATATATATGATATTCCAATTGTAGAAATTACCGACCAGTATCTGGAATATGTAAATGCCATGAATCAGGAAGATTTGGACCTGGTCAGTGATTTCTTAGTTATGGCTGCGAGTTTGATTGATATTAAAACCAAGATGCTTTTACCTAAGGTGGTAAATGAAGAGGGCGAGGAAATTGATCCAAGAGCAGAATTGGTAAAACAGCTCTTAGAGTATAAGACCTATAAGTTAATGTCTTTAAAATTAAAAGAGCGGCAAAAGTATGCCGGAAAATCGATGTATCACAAACCGGCAATTCCTCCGGAAGTGGAGAAATATCAGCCGCCGGTGGATCTGGACAAACTTTTAGAACAGGTGGACCTAGAGGCATTGAAGGAAACCATGCGGTCGGTACTAGCCAGAATGGAAGATAAACTAGACCCTGTAAGAGCAGGATTTGGTGAGATAAAAAAAGAACCTATTTCTCTTCCGGATAAGATGAAGTACGTTCGAAAGTACACTAGGGGAAAAAGAAAAAGTGGAGATAAGAATCGCTTTTCTTTTAAGGAATTATTGGAAGAACAAACAAGTAAGTTAGATGTTATTGTAACATTTCTTGCGGTATTAGAATTAATGAAGGTGGGGCAAATCAAAATTGAACAGAAGAATATCTTTGATGAGATTATGATTTTACCTGTGGAGGAAGTATGATAGAAAAGATAGAAGAAAAGATAGCGGCTTGTGAAGCAATCTTATTTACAATGGGGGATAGCGTGGAACTTGATAAAATTGCCAAGGGAATTGAAGCTAGCACCCAGGAAACCGAGGAAGTGCTAGAGGCGCTTGCTCTTCGTTATGAACAGGAGGATCGGGGATTAAAACTTATAACCTTAGATCAGTCCTATCAGTTGTGCACAAAGCCGGAATACTATGATGCATTGATTCGGGTGGCCAGTCAACCAAAAAGACAGGTAATGACCCCGGTTTTACTTGAAACCCTTTCTATTATTGCCTATCGTCAGCCAATCACTAAGGCAGAAATCGAAAAAATTCGTGGAGTAAAAAGTGATCATGCAGTAAATAAGTTGGTAGAGTATGAATTGGTTCGGGAAGATGGTCGTTTAGAAGGACCGGGTCGCCCAATCTTATTTGCTACCACCGAGGAGTTTTTAAGAAGATTTGGCCTTTCTTCCTACCAGGAATTACCGGTGCTTGATGAAAAACAAGAGGAAGAAATAAAAAAAGAGGTAATGACCGAGGTGAATAAGGCTTATCCAGAGGAGACTCAAGAAGGCAAAGAACCTAGTCCTAAGGAGGAAGAAGTATGACCCCTAATGGTGTAACCATATGTACCGGGATTTTCTGCCTGCTTCTTTGTCTTTTACACTACTTAAAGTATGTAAGGTTTCAAAATCCCCTTTGGATGATTGCGGTGATCGGATGTTTGCCACAAATTATCGCCGGTGTTTATTCCGGATTCTTACGGGGGTTATGTCTTCTTGCCCAAAAAGAGTATGCCCCAGCCCTTGTAACCTTTGTATCGTTTGCTTTGCTTGCCCTGCTTGTCTTATATAGTTTGACACTTGTTTTATTACATCCTTACACCCCGGGAAGAAAGCAAATGGATGAAGTGGTTTTAGACGTGGTAATTGCAAGGAGAACTTGTCTTTATACCTTTGTTTCAATTGTAATCAGTGAATTCGGACTTTTGTTTTATCTTTTGGGACTACTTTTTCCGGATTTTAAAAATCCCTTTACCCAAGGAATATCCTATGGTGTTTTGGGAGTGATAAAAAAAATCTCCTACTTTATGACCCAAGGATTATTGTCGGAGGATAGCAAGGAAATTCTTTACTCCCAGTCGGTACGCTTATTCTTTGGCCTTGGGGTTTTGATCTTAGTATTTTTAATTGTCTTAACGATTATCCGTACCAATCGGGCTACCCCAATTATTATGGAAAAAGATATGGTAACTCAGTTGGTATTACTTTGTTTTCCGGTGATTAATCTTTTTGCGGTAATTTTTATTTATAAGAATTTGATTTTGATTTTAAATTCTTATAAAAAAACAAAAAATCGATCATTTTTAGAACAATCCTAAAAAATCCTTACCCTTTGGTGAGGATTTTTTTAGCTTGTTTTTAAGTGGGAAGCTTCAAGAATTCACAAGGATTTCAAGAGGAAAAGTCTTGTATTTTTTATGCTTTCGTAATAGAATAATGACGTATGCGATTTTGGCTAAAACCTTAATCGATACACAATTCTAATAATGGAGGTTTTCAATTTATGAGTACTACAGCCAAATTGTCAGCAAGACAGCGAATCGAAGCGCTTCTTGATGAGAACAGTTTTGTTGAGATTGGTGCCGGTGTTACAGCTAGAAGCACCGACTTTAATCTTAACAAGAAGGATACTCCGGCAGATGGAGTAATCACAGGTTATGGTGTCATCGATGGTAATCTGGTTTATGTTTATAGCCAGGATTCATCTGTATTAGGTGGTTCCATTGGTGAGATGCATGCGAAGAAGATTGTCCGCATGTACCAGATGGCAAGAAAGATGGGCGCTCCTGTTGTGGCTTTGATCGATTGTTCCGGAATCCGTGTGGAAGAATCAACGGATGCCTTGAATGCATTCGGAGAAATCTACAAAGAGCAGGCCATGAATTCAGGAGTGGTTGCTTCAATCGCAGCAATTTTTGGACAGTGTGGAGGTGGTCTTTCTACTCTTGCAGCATTATCAGATTTTACATTTATGGCAGAGGACGCAAAATTATTTGTTAATTCTCCAAATGCGCTTCCTAACAACTATGAAGAGAAGTGTGATACTGCATCTGCTAAGTATCAGTCCACTGAAACAGGTAATGTAGATTTTACAGGAACAGAAACTGAGGTTCTTGCAGGTATTCGTAATCTTGTGGACCTCCTTCCAGCAAACTTTGAAATCGATGATAAGGAAGTTGCAACCGCTGATGACTTAAATCGTGCTGTAACAGTTTTTGGCTATGAGTCAGATTCAGCCGTTCTTGCAAGTCAGATTGCAGACGATGGTGATTTCTTTGAGTTAAAGAAGGATTTTGCCAAGGATATGACCATTGGGTTTATTCGTTTAAACGGAAAGACCGTTGGTATTGTTGGCAATACTTCTAAGAAATATGACGAGGAATATCAGGTGGTAGAAGAATTCGACGGAAAGCTTTCGGGAAAAGGTGCTTTAAAAGCAGCTGATTTCGTATCTTTCTGTGATGCATTCTCAATTCCAATTGTAACTTTTACCAATGTAAATGGATTTTCTGCATGCAAGTGTTATGAGAAGACCCTTGCAAAGAATGTAGCAAAGCTTACCGCTGCATTTGCTAATACTACTGCTCCTAAGATTAATGTAATTACAGGAGAGGCTTATGGTTCTGCCTATGTAAGCATGAACTCGAAGGGTACTGGTGCAGATTTAGTATATGCTTGGAAGAACGCAAAGATTGGTGTGCTTGAATCGAAACTTGCTGCATCTGTGGTAGCGAAGGATGATAACCAGGCTGAAATTGCTGCAAGCTTTGAGGCATTACAGAATAATGTGGCTGAGGCAGCAGCTAGAGGATATGTGGATACAGTCATCGAACCGGCTGATACAAGAAAATATTTGATTGCTGCTGTTGAGATGTTAGATTCAAAGCTTGAATATGCACAGGATAAGAAACATACAACACGATAGAAAGGAGCAAGAATGAGAAGTAAGAAATTATTGCTGGCTCTCATGGCTTCTGCGATGTTATTCACACCATTTTCAGGGGTGGCCACAGGAAGTAATCTGGTTTATGCTGCTGAAGATGCGGTGATGGAAGGTGAAGAAGAAACTACCGCTCAAGCTGATAGTAAGACAATGGTACTTAATTATTGTCAGTCGCTTGTCAGCGAGACCTATACTCTTTCAGATGCGGAACAGGATTATTATTTGGCTAATATGACTGGCCAGCAGGTTAACCTGATGAAAGAGTTAAACGATTTAAAAGATCAGTTTGGCGATTATAAAGAAGTTACTTCTTCTGATATTGTAGAAGATGATAATGGAACGAACTTCTATGTTTCTCAGATTGTTAAGTATGAAAAAGGCTATGGAAAAATAGTAATGAATTTCTATTATGATATGGTCAATAGTAATTATGGATTAACTGAGATTTATGTAGAAGGACTTTCAGAAAAAGAAGATGCGGATGCAAAGGCTGATATGTCATTGTTAGAAACAGTTAGCTCAAACAAGGCAGAAAGTAAGGATGCATCTGAGAATTTAGCAAATAAATTAAAGGAAGCAGGATTAAATACAATTACAGGTATTTTGGTCGTATTCCTTATGTTAATCCTAATGGCATTCTTAATCAGCCTGATTAAATATGTCAATGTCTTTGGTAAGAAGAAGGAAGAGGAAGAAAAACCTGTTCCGGTAATCCCTGGTGTGAATGCTAGTACAACCGAGGATGTTATAGATGATACCCAGTTAATTGCTGTAATTGCTGCTGCAATTGCTGCTAGTCAGGGAACAAGCACAGATGGTTTTGTGGTTCGTTCTATTAAGAAGAGAAGATAAGGAAGGTAAATTAATATGAAAAATTACACAATTACAGTGAATGGAAATGTATACGATGTTACAGTGGAAGAGGGTACTTCTACAGGAGCAAGTCCTGTAGCTAGACCGGTTGCAGCAGTTCCTAAGGCTCAGGCTCCAGCTCCGGCAGCTCCTGCAACAGCAAGTGGTGCAACAAAGGTAACTGCACCAGTAGGTGGAAAAATTTTGGCTGTTAAGGTTTCAGCAGGTCAGGCTGTATCTAGGGGTGATGTAGTAGCTGTTCTTGAGGCTATGAAGATGGAAAACGAAGTTGTTGCTCCTGAGGCTGGTACTGTTGCTTCTGTTAATGTTTCAGTAGGTGATATGGTTGAGTCAGGTGCAGTCATTGTTTCTTTAAACTAATAATTAGAAAGAGAATGACGAAAGGAGAGTAACATGGAGTATATTACAAATACCCTTAGTAATCTGATTCATCAGACTGCATTTTTTAGTATTTCCTGGGGAAATGTAGTAATGATCCTGGTTGCCTGCGTATTCCTATATCTTGCAATCCGCCATGGATTTGAACCATTGCTTTTGGTTCCGATTGCATTTGGAATGCTCTTGGTAAATATTTATCCGGACATTATGGCAAGACCTGAAGATAATGGTGGTGTAGGTGGATTATTATACTACTTTTATCAGTTAGATGAGTGGAGTATCTTACCATCCCTTATTTTCATGGGTGTAGGTGCTATGACAGATTTTGGACCACTGATTGCAAATCCAGTCAGTTTCCTTTTAGGAGCCGCCGCTCAGTTTGGTATTTATGTCGCTTATTTTGCAGCTATCCTTTTAGGATTCAATGGAAAGGCAGCAGCAGCAATTTCTATTATCGGTGGTGCAGATGGTCCTACCTCAATTTTCCTAGCCGGTAAGTTAGGACAGACAGATTTAATGGGACCAATTGCGGTAGCAGCATATTCTTATATGTCTTTGGTACCAATTATTCAGCCACCAATTATGAAGGCATTAACCACAGAGAAGGAAAGAAAAGTCAAGATGGCACAGCTTCGTCCTGTCACACAGCTTGAGAAGATTCTCTTCCCAATTATTGTTACCATTATCGTATGTATGATTCTTCCTACTACAGCACCATTGGTTGGTATGCTTATGTTAGGTAATCTCTTTAAGGAATGTGGTGTAACCAAGCAATTAACAGAGACCGCATCGAATGCATTAATGTATATTGTAGTTATCCTTCTTGGAACTTCCGTAGGTGCTACTACAAGTGCGGAAGCTTTCTTGAATGCATCAACCTTAAAGATTGTTGTACTTGGATTAATCGCATTTGCCTTTGGTACCGCAGCAGGTGTCCTTCTTGGAAAACTTATGTGCGTTGTAACGAAGGGAAAGATCAATCCATTAATTGGTTCTGCTGGTGTATCAGCGGTCCCAATGGCGGCTCGAGTTTCTCAAAAGGTAGGTGCTCAGGCGGATCCAACCAATTTCCTTCTGATGCACGCAATGGGACCAAACGTAGCAGGTGTTATCGGAACAGCGGTTGCAGCCGGAACATTTATGGCTATTTTTGGAATCGGAGCATAATGGTTTAGCGAATTGATAAGAAAGGATAATTAATATGGCAGATAAGAAACCGGTTAAAATTGTGGAAACTGTCTTGCGTGATGCACATCAGTCTTTGATTGCTACCCGTATGACAACAGAGCAGATGTTACCAATCATTGATACAATGGATCAGGTTGGTTATCATGCAGTAGAGTGTTGGGGTGGAGCAACATTTGATGCCTGCCTTAGATTCTTAAAGGAGGATCCATGGGATCGTCTTCGTAAGCTTCGTGACGGATTTAAGAATACAAAGCTTCAGATGCTTTTCCGTGGACAGAACATCTTAGGTTACAAGCCTTATCCAGATGATGTAGTTGAATACTTTGTTCAGAAGTCAATTGCCAATGGTATTGATATCATTCGTATTTTCGACTGTTTAAATGATATCCGTAACCTAGAGACAGCCGTTAAGGCTGCTAAGAAGGAAAAAGGACATGCTCAGGTAGCTCTTTCTTACACTCTTGGTGATGCTTATACCTTGGATTATTGGAAGAATATGGCTAAGAATATTGAGGAAATGGGTGCAGATTCAATCTGTATCAAGGATATGTCTGGTCTACTCCTTCCAAATGAGGCAAGCAAGCTTGTACGTGCATTAAAGGAGGGAACCAAACTTCCAATTGACCTTCATACCCACTATACCTCTGGTGTAGCTTCTATGACCTATATGAAGGCGGTAGAAGCAGGTTGTGATATCATTGATACCGCAATTTCTCCATTTGCCCTTGGAACCTCTCAGCCGGCAACAGAAGTTATGGTTGAGGCTTTTAAGGGGAGTGCTTATGATACAGGACTTGATCAGAATCTTCTTGCTAAGATTGCTGAGCATTTCCAGCCAATTCGAGAGGAGTGTCTTGCAAGCGGCTTAATGTCTACCAAGGTGCTTGGCGTAAATATTAAGACTCTTCGTTATCAGGTACCTGGTGGTATGCTTTCTAACCTGGTTAGCCAGCTTGCTGCACAGGGTCAGTCTGATAAGCTTCAAGCTGTATTGGAAGAGGTTCCAAGAGTACGTAAGGACTTTGGAGAACCACCACTTGTTACCCCATCTTCACAGATTGTAGGTACTCAGGCGGTATTAAATGTTCTTGCAGGAGAGCGTTACAAGATGGTTACCAACGAATCAAAGGATCTTTTACTTGGAAAGTATGGACGTTGTGTAAAGCCATTTAACAAGGAAGTACAAAAGAAGTGTATTGGTGATGAAAAGCCAATTACCCACCGTTTAGCAGATGATTTAGAGCCAGGACTTCCTGCCTTTGAAGAAGCTGTGAAAGAATACAAACAGCAGGATGAGGATGTTCTTTCTTATGCCTTATTCCCACAGGTTGCTAAGGAATTCTTCGAGTATAGAAGAGCACAGCAGACAGGCCTGGATATGACCAAGGCAGACAAGGAAAATGGAGCATATCCAGCTTAGTTTCATAGAAAATATCCTTGTCTATTAGGTGAAAATGATTTAAACTAGCAGAGTGTCTTTTGACACTCTGCTTTTTTGATTTTATAGAAAATGAGGATTTTCATGAAGAATATTATTGTGATTGGTGGTGGTGCCGCAGGCATGATGGCAGCCATAAGTGCGGCAAGTGCTGGACTTGAAACAGGAAGAGAAGTATCTGTTAAGATTTTAGAGAAGAATGAAAAGCTTGGAAAAAAAGTTTTTATTACGGGAAAGGGTCGTTGCAATTTGACCAATGGAATTCCCATGGAAGATTTTTTTGACAAGGTTATTTCCAATAAAAAATTCCTGTATGGGGCATTTGCCAGTTTTACGAATCAGGATATCATTGATTTAATGGAAGAGGAAGGAACTAAGGTAAAGGAGGAACGGGGGAATCGTATTTTTCCTGTTTCAGATCATTCTTCTGATGTGATTGGCGCTTTAAAACGCAGACTAAATAAATTAGGCGTGGAAATTTGTAATCACACTTGTGTAAAAGAAATCGTCACCCTCCCATATGACAGCCCGGATGCTAAGGGGCCTTGTCAAAAGGTGGCAGGAGTAATTTTAGAGGATGGCAGAAAACTTTCTTGCGACTCCTTGATTTTAGCCACTGGTGGAAAGTCATATCCTGTGACAGGTTCTTCCGGGGATGGTTATCGTTTTGCTAAAAAATTAGGGATAGAATTAGTAGATACCTATCCGGCCTTGGTACCTATCACAGTAAAGGAAGAGGATGCAAAAGATTTACAGGGACTTGCTTTAAAGAATGTGGAATTAAAGCTAAGTCTTTTAAAGGCGGGAGGAAAGGAAAAAATCCTCTATGAAAATCGGGGAGAGATGCTCTTTGCTCACTTTGGACTGACGGGGCCTCTTGTCCTTTCGGCATCTTCTTATGTGGCAAAGGAATTTTCCAGAGATCATAGAGACTTAAAGATTTCCTTGGATTTAAAGCCGGCCCTTAGTTTTGAACAGTTAGATAAAAGGCTGTTAAGGGAATTTGAAGAGAATCAAAATCGTAATTTTTCCAATTCGCTAGACCGGCTTCTTCCTAAAACCATGATTCCATTTTTAATTGAACGAAGTGGCCTTTCCCCATATAAGAAGGTAAACCTTATTACCAAGGAGGAAAGGGAAGGGTTTGTAGACCTGATGAAAAATCTTTGTTTTTCTGTTAGCGGTCTTAGGGGATTTAATGAGGCGATTATTACCCAAGGAGGAATCAAGGTAAAGGAAGTGAATCCGAAAACCATGGAGGTTAAAAAGGTGAAAGATCTTTATGTTGCAGGTGAGGTTTTGGATTTAGATGCTGTAACCGGCGGTTTTAATTTGCAGATTGCCTGGTCTACTGGATATGTAGCAGGAAGGTCAGCTCTTCTTTCGGATCAGGAAGAATCCGGACTTGATGAATAATTAGGAAGAGGATATAATAGATTCGTTTGGAAACAGGAGGAAAAAAGATGGGATATAATATTGCGATTGATGGACCTGCTGGTGCAGGAAAAAGTACCATTGCTAAATTAGTTGCAAAGGAACTTTCGTTTATTTACGTGGATACAGGTGCTATGTACCGAGGAATGGCTTATGCTTGTTTAAAGGCAGGGGTAGACGTGGAGGATGAAGAGGCAGTTAGCAAAAAATGCCAGGAAAGTACCATTGAAATTTGCTATGAAGAAGGAGAACAAATCGTTCTTTTAAACGGGGAAAATGTCAATGGATATATTCGTACTCCGGAGGTTTCTGCGGCAACTTCAAAGATTGCGGTATACTCTGGAGTTCGGGCAAGACTCTTAGATTTACAAAAGGATCTTGCTAAAAAACAGGATGTGGTTATGGATGGAAGGGATATTGGAACCATAGTGCTTCCGCAGGCTGACCTTAAAATATTTTTAACAGCTAGTTCAGCAGAACGTGCTAGAAGAAGAACCAAGGAATTATTGGAAAAGGGACAGGAAGCTGATTTTGAACAAATAAAAAAAGAAATTGAAGAGAGAGATCAAAGAGATTCTAATCGAAAGGTGTCTCCTTTGAAACAGGCAGAAGATGCCATCTTCTTAGATTCTTCAGATCTTACCATTATGGAAGTGGTAGAAAAGATTTTATCCCTAAAGAAATAGAAAGGCTGTGATCGTAATGAAACGAGTGCTTCTTGCTAAGTCTGCAGGTTTTTGTTTTGGTGTGAAAAGAGCAGTAGACTGTGTTTATGGAGAACTGGAAAATCCAGAAGAAGAATTGCCAATTTACACTTGTGGTCCTATTATTCACAATGAAATTGTGGTAAAGGACCTGGAGAGTAAGGGAGTAATTGTAATTGATGATGATGAAAAACTAAAAGACATAAAAAAAGGAACCGTAATTCTTCGTTCCCATGGAGTCAGCAAAAAAATCTATGATCAGTTACAGAAAAATGGTGTGAAAATTGTAGATGCCACCTGTCCTTTTGTAAGAAAAATTCATAAAATTGTTATGAAGGCTACCGAGGAGGGAGAAAGGGTGATTGTCATAGGAGACCGTAAGCATGCTGAGGTAGAAGGAATTTGCGGCTGGGGCGGAGACAATGTAATTACTCTAAAAACGGAAGAAGAGGCGGAAAATATTTGTTTTTCTATTGATGAAAAGGTGACAATTGTATCACAAACTACATTTAATTATAAGAAATTTGATAAATTGGTTGAAATTATTGCAAAAAAGGGGTATGATATTAATGTTGTAAATACGATATGCAATGCCACTAGCGACAGACAAACCGAGGCAAGAGAGATTGCCAAACAGGTTGATTCGATGATCGTCATTGGCGGCAAACATAGTTCCAATACGCAGAAATTATACGAAATTTGCAAGGAAGAATGTGACAATACATACTACATACAGACTCTTGTAGATTTAGACACCCGTCAACTACAATCCAGTGATAGTATAGGTATTACAGCAGGGGCATCAACCCCAAAGAATATTATTGAGGAGGTCCAATTACATGTCAGAGAACTTTGATGAATTATTGGAAAAGTCATTAAAAACTATTAGAACAGGAGAGATTGTAGAAGGCACAGTAATCGGTGTTAAAGAAGATGAAATCATTCTTGATATCGGTTATAAGTCAGATGGTGTGATCACTAGAAACGAATATTCAAACTCACCTGTAGATCTTACTACAGTAGTTAAAGAAGGCGACACAATGGAAGCTCAGGTTGTTCGTCTTAACAATGGAGAAGGTCAGGTTGCATTAAGCTATAAGCGTCTTGCAGCTGAAAAGAGTAACCAGAGATTAGAGGAAGCATTTGAGAATCAGGAAACCCTTACCGGTGAAGTTGTTCAGGTTATGCAGGGTGGATTAATTGTAAGCGTTGAAGAAGCAAGAGTATTTATTCCTGCTTCCCTTGTATCAGATACTTATGTTAAGGATCTTACAAAGTATGCTGGACAGGAAATCTCATTTGTCATTATTGAGTTCAATCCTAAGAAGAGAAGAGTAATCGGTGATAGAAAGCAGTTAATCTCTGCTGAGAAGGATGCTAAGAAGGCTGAGACTCTTTCAAAGATTCAGGCTGGTGACATCATCAACGGTATCGTTAAGAATGTAACCGATTTCGGTGCTTTTGTTGATATTGGTGGAGTAGATGGTTTACTTCATATCTCAGAGATGTCTTGGGGTAGAATCGGCAATCCTAAAAAGACATTTACTTCAGGTCAGGAATTAAAGGTATTAGTTAAGAACATTACTGAAGATGGCAAGATTGCTTTATCTTTAAAGTTCCCAGATTCAAATCCTTGGTTGAATGCTGACGAGAAGTATGCTAAGGGTAATGTTGTTACCGGTAAGGTGGCAAGAATGACTGACTTTGGTGCATTCGTTGAATTAGAGCCAGGTGTTGATGCTTTACTTCATGTATCTCAGATTTCTTTAGATCATGTTGATAAGCCATCTGACGTTTTAAAGGTTGGAGATGAAGTAACCGCTAAGGTTGTTGAATTCAACAGCGATGAGAACAAGATTAGCTTAAGCGTTAAGGCTTTATTAAGTGAGCAGAATACTGATGAAGCTGCAGAGTCTGAAGAGACAGAAGAGAACGAATAAAGCATTTACAAACGATTTTGTAAGATCACTTCTGTAGAAACGGAAGTTTGTAGAAAAGGACATGTTAGCTTACTAACGTGTCTTTTTTTTATTTAGTCTGAAACAGAAAGGTGGTAAAATATGAGAGTAATTGCTGGACGAGCCAGAAGAATTCCCCTGTTTACCCCTGAAGGCATGTCTACAAGGCCCACAACCGATCGAATTAAGGAAACCTTGTTTAATATGATTCAAGGAGAGCTTCCTTCCTGCATTTTTGTAGATCTTTATGCCGGTAGTGGAGGAATTGGGATTGAGGCTATTAGTCGCGGAGCTTCTCGTGCTTATTTTTGCGAAATGAATCCTAAGGCTATATCTTGCATCCGGGAAAATTTGAAAAAAACCCGTTTTGTCGAGGAAGCTAGGGTTCTTTCTAAGGATTGTTTGGAAGGTATAAAGGAAATTTGTAGAATTGAATCACATATTGATATTATTTTCATGGATCCTCCCTATGACAAAGAAGAAGAAAAGCGTATTTTACTTGCATGTCAATCCATAGAGGCGGTGGATGAAAATACCTTGATTATTGTAGAGGCGTCTAAGGATACCTCCTTTGATTATTTGAATGACAGTGCTTTTGAAGTGGAGAAGGTCAAAAGCTATGGTAGCAATAAACATGTATTTGTCAGAAAGACAGGAAAGTAGAGGGAAGAATGAAGGCTATCTATCCGGGAAGTTTTGATCCGTTAACCTTAGGCCACATGGACATTATTAAAAGAGCGAGTAAGTTTGCTGATGAATTATTGATCGGTGTATTAAATAACTCCTCTAAGAGTAATCCTATGTTTACTCCTATGGAACGAGTAGAATTAATTAGGGAGGCCCTGGTGGATTTACCTAATGTATCGGTGAAATCTTTTGACGGGCTTTTGGTGGATTTTGTAAAGCAGGAGGGGGCCAGTATTGTGATTCGAGGCCTTCGTGCTTTTACTGATTTTGAGTATGAGTTAACTATGTCTCAAACCAATAATAAATTATATCCGGATATGGATACTGTTTTTTTTACCACCAATATTGAGTATTCCTATTTGAGTTCTACTACGGTAAGAGAAGTAGCTTGGAATGGAGGAGATATTACCGGTTTTGTTCCTGAAAATATTGCTAAGGCAGTCTATGAAAAAGTAAAAAAGTAAAAGTAGAAGTCCTTGCAAAAATAAGGAATTTAGTACATAATAGAACATGTATTTTTATGGTTAAAAGGGGAGGTCCCCTTGAATAAAGAAGATTGTTAAGGAGACAGAATAATGGCTAGGATTGAAGAATTGATCGATGAATTGGAAGAATATGTAAATTCTTGTAAGTTGCAGACTCTTTCAAACACGAAAATTACGATTAACAAGGATGAACTTTTAGAACAGATTCAGGAAATCAGACTTCGTATACCGGATGAAGTTCAGAAATGCAAGAGAATGTATGCTCAGAAAGATTCTATCATTGAGAATGCCAATGCTAGAGCGAATGAAATTATTGCCCAGGCCAATGCCCATGTAGTGGAATTGGTTAGTGAGCATGAAATCATGCAGCAAGCCTATGAGAAGGCAAACGATGAGGTTTCACGTGCCAATGAGCAGGCAAAGCAGATTATTGATGAGGCTACAGAAGAAGCGAATAATATTCGACTTTCTGCGATTAATTATACCGACGAATCCCTTGCAAACATTCAGGGAATCCTTGCGAATGGTATGAATACGCTTCAGGAAAAGTATGATTCTTTGATTCGTTCTTTGAACCAGTCCTATGAGACTGTTGTATCGAACAGAGCAGAACTTGCAGGCTCTAACAGTGAGGAAGAGGAAGCTGCTGAGTTTGATATGGAAGATGAGCAGGAGTTTGAGGACGAAGAATAAGATTCGTTTTAGTTTGAGAAAAAGGAGACAGATGGTATGGCTAGAATGTTGGAAGGTCTTGATGAAGAACGCTTCTTCTATTATTTTGAAGAAATTTCTAAAATCCCAAGAGGCTCTTTCCATTGTCAGGCAATCAGTGACTACATCATTGGATTTGCCAAGGAGCATAAATTGGAATGTTTATCAGATGATAAAAACAATGTAATTATCAAAAAAACAGCGGGTAAGAATAAGAAAAAGGCTCCTGTGATAATGCTTCAGGGGCATATGGATATGGTTTGTATTAAAAATAAAACCAGTCACTTTGATTTTGATACGGATCCTTTGCGCCTGGAAGTAAGTGGAGATAAGCTTACAGCTAGACATACCAGTCTGGGCGGAGATGATGGAATTGCCCTTGCTTATATGTTGGCAATTTTAGAATTAGAAGATGACGATTTACCTGCGATTGAAGCAATCTTTACCAGCGATGAAGAAGTGGGAATGATTGGAGTAAAAGCCCTTGATACCAGTAGCCTTAAGGCGAATTATCTAATTAATTTAGATTCAGAAGAAGAGGGGGTCCTATTAAATGGATGTGCAGGGGGCTGCACCTTACATGCTAAGATTCCCTATCGTAAGGAAAGTTTCCGCGGCGTTGTGGCAAAGATTCACATTTCCGGCTTAAAGGGTGGACACTCCGGTGTGGAAATTGACAAGAATTTAGGGGCAGCCAACCATATTATGGGACGAGTGCTTCATGAATTGAAAAAGACTTGTCTTTTCTCCTTGGTGAATATTCATGGTGGAACTGCCGATAATGCTATTTCCAATCGTTGCACCGCAAAGGTGACTCTTGATTTAAATGATCAGTATTTTATTGATAAGCAAAAGATTGGAATTGCTCCGGAAGAATATAAGAAGGAAAAGATTAAGGAAGTAGAAAATGTAATTCGAAATCTGGATTTGATTCTTCGTGAGGAGTATGCAGGTTCTGATTCTGGAATTAACCTCAGAGTAGATATTTTAAAAGAACAGCAAACAAAATGTATGAATATGATTGATACGGAGAAATTCGTATTTTTCCTTTTGAATGTTCCTCAGGGAGTTGTAGCCATGAGTAACAAGGCTCCTGGTTTGGTAGAGACCTCTATGAATCTTGGGGTTATAGATATGACAGATGATGCTGTTAACATGACATTTTCTGTAAGAAGTAGTGTTGAAAGCAGAAAAAAATTCTTGGCAGATAAGGTTTGCCACCTAATTGAGTTTGTAGGTGGTGATGTAAAGGTAGATGGAGATTATCCTTGTTGGGATGTAAAAGCAGAGTCTAAACTAAAGAACCAGATGGTTGCAATCTATCAGGAAATGTTTGAGAAAACGCCGGAAATCCGGGCAATCCACGCTGGACTTGAATGTGGCTATTTTGCTTCAAAGATGCCAGAATTAGATATTATTTCCATGGGACCAAACATTAAAGATATACATTCTGCGAATGAAACCCTTTCGATCTCTTCTGCAAAGAGAATGTATCAATATGTGCTTTCGGTATTGAAGGCATTAGAATAGAGTGTAAGAATGAAATTAGGTTCAATCGCCAGTGGCTCAAGTGGAAATTGTACTTTCATAGGTACGGAAAAAGCCTGTATCCTAGTGGATGTGGGTATTGCAAAAAAAAGAGTGGAAGCAGGGTTAAAAGCTTATGATGTTTCTCCGGATGAGATTGATGGAATTTTTTTAACTCATGAACACTCGGATCATATTAATGGACTGGGAGTTTTTTTAAGAGCGCATGAAACACCAGTCTATGCTACGCAAGAAACTATAGACCAGGTATTGTTTGGCGGAAAAATTGGTAAGGTAGATGAAAGTCTTTTTCATCCTATTTTACCGGACCATCCCATGGTAATTAAGGATTTGAAAATAGATGCTTTTTCCATCAGTCATGATGCAGCAAATCCCGTGGCTTACCGCTTTGATCTTTGTGATGGTAGTAAATCCTGTGCGGTAGCAACGGATATGGGCTGTTTTAATGACTATACCATCACCCATTTAAAGAAATTAGATGGAATTTTGCTAGAAGCCAACCATGATGTAAACATGCTTCAGGTGGGGCCTTACCCTTATTCTTTAAAGCAGAGAATATTAGGGGACCGAGGGCATCTTTCGAATGAAAGTTCCGGAAGACTTTTGAATGAAATCCTTCATGACCAGATTAAGAAGGTTTATTTGGGACACTTAAGTGAGCATAATAACATGGATGAGCTTGCTTTTGAAACGGTAAAATATGAGATAACAAGTGGAGACAGTCCTTATAAGGGAAGTGACTTTGATATTGAAGTTGCAAGAAGGGACCAGACCTTAGCTCTTGTGAATTTATAATAAAGGAGAATTACAATGAAGAAGACAATTATTACAGTAGTAGGAAAAGATACGGTTGGTATTATCGCAAAAGTATGTACCTATCTTGCTGAAAAGAATGTGAACATCCTTGATATTTCCCAGACAATTGTTTCAGAATATTTCAACATGATGATGATTGTAGATGCTAATAATTCATCGGTTTCTTTTGCAGAGCTTAGCGATGAATTAGATGGACTTGGTAAGGAAATTGGTGTTTCAATCAAGGCTCAGACAGAAGATATTTTTGATTGCATGCACAGAATCTAGTTTTAAAAGAAAGGTTCAGATATGATTAACATTTTTGAGGTAAATGAAACAAATAAGATGATTGAACAGGAGAATTTTGATGTTCGTACCATTACCATCGGAGTTAGCCTTTTCGATTGTATTGATAGTGACTTAGATGTTACTTGCAAGAAAATTTATGATAAGATTTATTCTTACACCAAAGATCAGGTGAAGGTTGGTGAAGAAATCAGCAAGGAGATGGGAATTCCAATTGTCAATAAAAGAATTTCGGTTACTCCGATTTCTTTGGTTGGTGGATCCGCGTGTAAAACTCCGGAGGATTTTGTTAAGATTGCAAAAACTTTAGATCAGCTTGCGCATGACGTTGGAGTTAATTTTATTGGTGGTTATTCTGCAATTGTGAGTAAGAATATGACCAAGGCAGATGAACTTTTGATTCGTTCTATTCCTAAGGCTCTTGCAGAGACGGAGCTTGTCTGTTCTTCTGTAAATATCGGTTCTACTAAGACAGGTATGAATATGGATGCCATCAAGTTAATGGGAGAAGTGGTAAAAGAAACGGCTGATTTAACCGCAGATCGTGATGCGATTGGCTGTGCTAAGTTAGTTATATTTTGTAATGCTCCGGACGATAATCCATTTATGGCTGGTGCCTTCCATGGTGTGACCGAAGGAGATGCGGTGATTAATGTAGGTGTTTCTGGTCCTGGTGTTGTGTTAGAAGCCTTAAAGCATGCACATGGAAAAGATTTCGGCGAATTATGTGAAATCATTAAAAAGACAGCCTTTAAGATTACAAGAGTCGGCCAGTTAGTAGCAAGAGAAGCTTCGAAGAGATTAAATATTCCGTTTGGTATTGTGGATCTTTCTTTAGCACCAACTCCAGCTATTGGAGATTCTATTGCCGATGTTCTTCAGGAGATGGGTCTTGAACGAGTAGGAGCACCTGGAACCACAGCAGCCCTTGCTATGTTAAATGACCAGGTAAAGAAGGGCGGTATTATGGCTTCTTCTTATGTAGGTGGATTAAGTGGAGCTTTCATTCCGGTATCTGAGGATCAGGGCATGATTGATGCAGTGAATGTAGGTTCATTAACCCTTGAAAAATTAGAGGCTATGACCTGTGTATGTTCCGTAGGACTGGATATGATTGCAATCCCTGGAGATACCTCTGCGGCTACCATTTCCGGTGTAATTGCAGATGAAGCGGCCATTGGTATGATTAATCAAAAGACTACTGCCTGTCGATTGATTCCTGTTCCAGGAAAAAAGGTAGGAGACCTTGTAGAATTTGGTGGACTTTTAGGATATGCACCGATTATGCCGGTAAATACCTTTGATTGTTCTGAATTTGTGGGACGTGGTGGAAGAATTCCAGCCCCAATTCATTCATTTAAAAATTAATAGAAAAATGGGGATGAAACGGATTGTTTTATTTTTCTTTTTCGTTTTTTTTGTGACTATCTATTGAAAATGCAATGAAAGAATGGTATATTTTCAATAGTGTTAATAATAACAGCAAGGAGGATAATAGTATGCAGAAAAAGATAGCAAAAGCGGTGGCTATGACTTTAGCATCGGTTATGGTATTTAGTGTTTCAGTTCCAGCTGCAAGTGCTAAGGTATCAAAGGTGACTGTACAGTCATTAACGGGAAGTAAGAAGGTTGTTTATGTAGCGAAGGGTAAGAAGGTTAAGGTAAAGGTTACCGTATCTGTAAAGCCTAATAAGTCAGCGAACAAGAAGGTTACATATAAGATTTCTGATAAGAAGATTGCTACCGTTACTTCAAAAGGATATATCAAGGGTAAAACGGCAGGTACCACCTACCTTACCGTTACTTCTAAGCTTAATCCAAAGAAGAGTACAAAGATTAAAGTAAAGGTAGTTAAGAAGCCAATTAAGAAGCTTACTTTAAATATAACAAAAACCACGTTAGCACCTGGTGATACTTTAAAACTTAAGGTAAAGAAATACAGCCCAAGTAAGAATATTGCTAAGGTTGTTAAGTTTACATCAAACAAGAAGTCTGTTGCTAAGGTAACAAAGAAGGGTAAAGTAACAGCAGTAGCTTGTGGAACCGCTAAGATTACCTGTAAGGCTTTAGATGGTTCTAAGAAGAAGGCTACATGTACTATTACAGTAAGCAATGAATCTACTTCTAAGCTTACATTACCAACAGCTGATGCTAGTGGTAATGCTGATGCATATGCAAGTATTTATGATGGTGTTAAGTTCTTAGATGTTGACACTGCAGCAGCATCGATTGATTCTTTAATTAAAGATAACCTTAGTGTATTTGGTGCAGAAGGAATGACTGTTTCAACGGCTGTTAATGGAAAGACCTTAGAAGCTACCTTTACATCAACTGGTTATACTTTAAAGAAGAACGGTAAAGCTGTTACAGTAGCTGGAGTTCTGAAGCAGGTAAACAAGGACCAGACAGTTACAAGAAAAGATCTTTTAACCTATGCAAAGGTTACAAAGTCTATTTCAATTGTACGTCTTGCAATTGCTGCAAACACAAAGACCTATAGTTTTGGTTCAGTTGAAATTGTACTCAAGGACGGAACAAAGAAGACAATTACGAATGTTACTGCAAGCAATGGTGTAATTACATTTGTTGAGGATGGCAATATTTATACAGTATCTATCGCAACAGACAATACAATTTCAGTATCAGGTGTTAATCCTGAGAACACAGTAGGTTACAAGCTTATCCAGCAGACAGTTGAATAAGATTCAATCGAACAATGATATGTGATTAGTCTCATAATAGGGAGGACGCTTATGACTAAGCGTCCTTCTCTTGCGTAAAAGAATAGAATGCAAGACTATTTCGCTTTTAAATAAAGCCCAGGATAGGAGTTAAAATTCATGAATGAAAAAACACAAAGCATTAATTTAGCTAATGACGAAACTGAGATTGATTTAAAAGAAATCTTTTTTATCCTTCGTGCCCATTTAATTTTAATCATTGCCGTTATGGTTTTGTTTGGAACAGGAGCCGGGGTAGCAACTAAACTTCTGATCACTCCAAAATATCAATCTACTTCGATGCTCTATGTGCTTTCTAGCAGCACTAGTATTACTTCGATTGCAGATATCCAGATTGGAAGTTATCTTACAAATGATTATATTGTATTGATTAAATCGAGACCGGTTCTTGATACGGTTATTGATGATTTAAATCTTAATGAATCCTATAATTTGTTGAAGAGCAGGGTGAATGTGGTAAATAGCGGTGATAACACTAGAATTGTATCCATTACCGTAACGGACGAGGATCCGGAACAAGCTAAACTTATTGTGGATAAGATTACAGATGTGGCGAAGGTTCAAATGGCAACGATTATGCATACGGAACAGCCATCGGTGGCTGAGTATGGTACCGTTAATACCAAACCGGTAAGTCCATCCTTAAAGAAAAATGTGGCCATCGCTGTGGTATTAGGCTTTGTCTTGGTTGCAGGAATTCTTATTGTCTTATATATTCTTGATGATACCATTGATGGAAGAGATGATGTGGAAAAGTATCTTGGTTTAAATACCCTTGGTTTAATTCCGTATGATGAAACCGTTGCGGATGAAGAAAGTAAGAAGAACATGACAAAGGCAAAGAAAATCAAACATATTAAAGGAAAGAAGTAGGAGGTTATCATGAGTGGACTTAATAAAAAAAAGGTGACCTTTGAAAATCTTAATGAACTTCATTATGATTCTAGAGAGTCATTTAATGCCTTAAGAACCAATATTCAGTTCTGTGGAGATCAGTTTAAGGTTATTTCCTTTACTAGTTGTCTTGAGAATGAGGGTAAGAGTAATATAGTATTTACTGTGGCCCGTTCCATGGCAGCCAATGGAAAAAAGGTCCTGATTGTAGATGCGGATATTAGAAAATCTGTTTTGGTAAGTAGGTATATGGTTAAGGAAAAGACCAAGGGCCTTTCAGAATACCTTTCTGGTCAGTGCAAAAAGGATGAGATTGTCTATGAAACTAACGTGGATAATTTGGATCTTGTTTTTACCGGCCCAAGTGTACCAAATCCATCGGAATTGCTTGGCAATAGACGTATGGAGGAATTATTAGCAGAAGCAAGGGAAGTTTATGATTATGTTTTTGTGGATCTTCCACCGTTAGGCCAGGTAATCGATGCTGCCGTTGTAGCTGCTATTAGTGATGGTGCTATATTGGTCATTCAGAATGCTGCCATTAGTTACAAGATTGCAAGAACCGTTAAGAATCAGCTTTTGAACTCAGGAGTGAAGATTCTTGGAGCTGTACTTAATAAAGTAGATTTCTCAGGCAAGAGCAAATATGGTTCTTATAGCAAGTACAAGAGGTATGGCAAATATTCTAGATATGGAAAGTACCGTAGTTATGGAGATTATGGATTAGTTCCTAAAAAGGAAGAAAAATAAGTTTGAGAGGACCATTGGGTCCTCTTTTTTACATTTTTTATCCATAAGAAATACTTGCTAAATTCTAATTTTATGGTAAAATATTATAGTATTTGCTTCCGTGGCGTAGTTGGTAGCGCAACTGATTCGTAATCAGTAGGTCGTGGGTTCAAATCCCATCGGGAGCTTAATAGATAAGATGGATAGTCGTATTTACGGCTATCTTTTTCTTTTTTAGGATAAATTCTAAGAAAAATACTTGCAAAAACTGAAATTTATGATATAGTATTTTGAGTAAAAAACAAGTGTTTGTTGTAGACGGACATATAAATAAAAGGAGAATTGGAATGGACAAGAAGTTAAGAGTTGGTGTGCTCGGTGGTACAGGTATGGTTGGTCAGAGATTTATCTCTTTACTTGAGAATCATCCTTGGTTTGAGGTTTCAGCGATTGCTGCAAGTGCTCGTTCAGCAGGAAAGACCTATGCAGAAGCTGTTGGAGATAAGTGGAAGATGCAGACTCCAATGCCTGAGGCTGTTAAGAATATGGTTGTTTTAGATGTTGCGAACGTGGAAGAGGTAGCAAGTCATGTTGACTTTGTATTATCTGCGGTAAACATGTCAAAGGATGAAATCAAGGCAATTGAAGAGGAATACGCAAAGACTGAGACACCTGTTGTATCTAACAACAGTGCTCACCGCTGGACTCCTGATGTACCAATGGTAGTTCCTGAGATTAATCCAGAACATTTTGAAGTAATTGAATCACAGAAGAAGAGACTTGGTACGACTCGTGGATTTATTGCAGTAAAGCCAAACTGTTCTATTCAGGCATATGCTCCAGCTCTTACCGCTTGGAAGGAATTTGAGCCATATGAAGTAGTAGTTACTACCTACCAGGCAATCTCAGGTGCGGGAAAGACCTTTAAGGACTGGCCGGAGATGGAAGGTAATATTATTCCATTTATCAGTGGCGAGGAAAAGAAGTCAGAAGATGAGCCACTTCGTATCTGGGGTAAGGTTGAGAACGGACAGATTGTTAAGGCAGAAGGTGTTAAGATTACAAGTCAGTGTATCCGTGTTCCTATCCTTGATGGACATACAGCAGCTGCCTTTGTTAAATTTAAGAAGAATCCTACGAAGGAGCAGTTAATTGATAAGCTTGTAAACTTTAAGGGCGAGCCACAGGAATACAATCTTCCAAGTGCTCCAAAGCAGTTCATCCAGTATCTTTCAGAAGATGATCGTCCACAGGTACGATTAGATGTCAACTATGAGAATGGCATGGGAGTATCCATTGGACGTTTAAGAGAAGATTCGATCTATGATTGGAAGTTCGTAGGTCTTGCACATAACACCCTTCGTGGTGCGGCAGGTGGTGCTCTTCTTTGTGCAGAGCTTTTAACTGCTAAGGGATATATCAAGGCAAAGTAATCATTTGAAAAGATTAGGATAAACATCAAGGACCAATCCTCCTTGGTGTTTCCTTTGTTTTAGACAAGGAATGTAGGGCTAGGATTTTTAAGAAAGCATTGACAAATATTGTGCAAATGATTAGAATTAAAAAGTATTGAAAAATCTAGCAAACAGGAGGTATAAACATGAGAAAAATGGTTTTGTCTATCTTAGTAGAAAATACAGCAGGTGTTCTGAACAGGGTAGCAGGCCTTTTTAGCAGACGTGGATATAATATCGACAGCCTGACTGTTGGCGAGACGGAAGACCCTAAATTCTCAAGAATGACGATTGTTGTTCATGGAGACGATGATGTATTAGAGCAGCTTGAAAAGCAGATTAGCAAATTGATTGATGTAAAAGAGTTAATCGAACTGAAACCTGAGAATTCCGTATGTCGTGAATTAATTCTTGTTAAGGTAGCGGTTCCTCAGGAAAAAAGGCCTGAGATTGTAGCTATTACAGATGTATTCCGTGCGAAGATCGTTGACGTATCACCAGAATCTATGATGATCGAATTAACAGGTAATCAGAACAAGTTAGATGCTTTTATTGATTTATTACAGGGCTTCGAGGTTAGGGAACTTGTAAGAACCGGTATCACTGGTCTTACCAGAGGAAGAGCCGATATGATCGGTGATTCCATTGATTTTTAACTAAGGCTAAATTTTATAAGATTTCTTATAAATTTAACAGGTGACTATCACCGAACTATATTCTAAACAAATTTTTTAGGAGGCAATTATTATGACAGAGAATGCAAAGGGTGCAAAGATCTATTATCAGGAAGATTGTGATTTAAAGTATCTTGATGGTAAGACAATTGCAATTATTGGTTATGGTAGCCAGGGACACGCTCATGCGTTGAACTTAAAGGATTCAGGAGCTAATGTTATCGTTGGTCTTCGCGAGAATTCTAAGTCAGCAGCTAAGGCTGAGGCTCAGGGACTTAAGGTTTATACAACTGCTGAGGCAGCTAAGCTTGCAGATATCATTATGATCCTTACTCCAGATGAGTTACAGGCTGAGATGTACAAGAAGGAAATCGAGCCAAACCTTGAGGCTGGTAACATGCTTATGTTCGCTCACGGTTTCAACATTAACTATAAGCTTATCGTTCCTCCAGCAGACGTAGACGTTGCCATGATCGCTCCAAAGGCACCTGGTCATACGGTACGTTCTGAGTATTTAGCAGGAAAGGGTACTCCTTGTCTTGTTGCTGTAGAGCAGGATGCAACAGGTAATGCATACAACGTAGCACTTGCCTATGGTGCTGGTATCGGTGGTAGCCGTGCAGGTATCCTTGAGACAACCTTCAAGGTAGAGACTGAGACCGACCTTTTCGGTGAGCAGGCTGTTCTTTGCGGTGGTGTTTGTGCATTAATGCAGTGTGGTTTTGAGACCCTTACTGAAGCTGGTTATGATCCAAGAAACGCTTACTTTGAGTGTATCCACGAGATGAAGTTGATCGTTGATTTGATCTATCAGTCAGGATTTGCTGGTATGAGATATTCAATCTCAAATACAGCTGAGTATGGTGATTATGTAACTGGTCCTAAGATCGTTACTGAAGAGACCAAGAAGGCTATGAAGAAGGTTCTTTCTGATATTCAGGATGGTACATTCGCTTCTGACTTTGTTCAGGATATGAAGAATGGTAGAATCCACTTCGAGGCTATGAGAAAGAAGGCTGCTTCTCATCCTGCAGAGGTAGTTGGTAAGGAAATCCGTTCTCTCTATGCTTGGGATAACAACGATAAGTTAATCAACAACTAATTTAAGAATGATTCATCAAAGAAGGTGTTGTTTTACAACGCCTTCTTTTTGTTTGCGCGCCATGGGCGCACTCGATTGATCGAGTCTTTCGAGGACTCAAAAAAATGAAAAAAGAATAGATTTGTCCTTGAATTCTAATACAACATGTAGTATAATTTTGACAATTTGAGATTTTTTATAAGTTGTGCGAAAAAAATCATTTCTTTGATTTTTTTTTGCCTAAATATTAACAATTACTTGGGAAAGGATGTGCACATTATGCAAGCTTATCTTATTTTAGAAGATGGTACTGTGTTTACAGGAACATCGTTTGGCGCCAAAAAGGAGGTTATTAGTGAAATAGTCTTTAATACCTCCATGACCGGTTATCTTGAGGTTTTAACAGATCCATCCTATGCTGGACAAGCTGTTTGTATGACCTATCCATTGATTGGGAACTATGGCATTTGTCGTGAGGATATGGAGTCAGAGAGATTTTGGCCAGATGGTTTTATTGTAAGAGAATATTCAAGAATCCCAAGTAATTTCAGATGTGAAGACAATCTGGAAAATCTCTTGATCGAATATGATATCCCAGGTATTTGCGACATCGATACCAGACAGTTAACTAGAATCCTTAGAGAAAAGGGTACTATGAATGGGATGATCACAACAAACTCCGATTATAATCTAGAGGAGATTTTACCGAAACTTAAGGCCTATACTACAGGAGATGTAGTAAGCAAGGTTACCTGTAAAGAAAAATACACTCTTCCCGGGGATGGTTTTAAGGTTGCTTTATTAGATGTGGGGGCAAAGAGAAACATTCCACGTTCTTTAAATCAGAGAGGTTGTGAGGTTACTGTATATCCAGCCAATACCACAGCAGAGGAGATTTTAAGTACTAATCCAGATGGAATTATGCTTTCGAATGGCCCTGGAGATCCTAAGGTATGTACCGATATCATTCGGGAAGTAAAGAAGCTTTATGATAGTGAGGTTCCTATTTTTGCCATTTGTTTAGGACATCAGTTAATGGCTCTTGCTACTGGAGCAGATACTTACAAGTTAAAGTATGGTCATCGTGGTGCAAACCATCCAGTTAAGGACTTAGAAAGTGGTAGAGTGTATATTTCTTCTCAAAACCACGGTTATGCCGTAGATGAAAATAGTTTAGATCCTAAGGTGGCAAGATCTGCCTTTATCAATGTAAATGATAAGACCAATGAGGGGTTGAACTATACCGGCAAGAATATCTTTACGGTACAGTTCCATCCGGAAGCATGTCCGGGACCACAGGATTCCAGTGTATTGTTTGACAAGTTTATTAAGATGATGGAGGAGAAAAAGAATGCCTAGAGATCAGCGAATTAAAAAGGTTTTAGTTATCGGATCGGGACCTATTGTGATTGGTCAGGCTGCGGAGTTTGATTATGCAGGAACTCAGGCTTGCCGTTCTTTAAAGGAAGAGGGAATTGAAGTAGTTCTTTTAAACTCTAATCCAGCTACCATCATGACGGATAAAGACATTGCAGATAAGGTTTATATTGAACCGCTTACCACAAAGGTAGTAGAAAAGTTAATCGAAAAGGAACATCCGGATTCAATCCTTCCTACCTTGGGAGGCCAGGCAGGATTAAACCTTGCCATGGAATTGGCAGATGAGGGATACTTAGACAAGCATCAGGTTCGTTTAATTGGAACCACTCCATTAACCATTAAGAAGGCTGAGGATCGTCTTGCATTTAAGGAGACGATGGAGAAGATTCATGAGCCAATCGCCCCTTCTCAGGTAGTGGAGAATGTAGAAGATGGTATCACATTTGCTACAAAAATTGGTTATCCGGTTGTTTTACGTCCTGCTTATACCCTTGGTGGATCTGGTGGTGGAATCGCACACAACCAGCATGAATTAATTGAAATTCTTGAAAATGGTCTTCGTTTAAGCCGTGTGGGACAGGTTCTTGTAGAACGATGTATTGCAGGCTGGAAGGAAATTGAATATGAGGTAATGCGTGATAGTGCAGGTAACTGTATTACCGTATGTAATATGGAAAACCTAGATCCGGTTGGTGTACATACTGGAGATTCAGTGGTTGTTGCACCATCCCAGACCTTAGGTGATAAGGAATATCAGATGCTTCGTACTTCTGCCTTAAATATTATTACCGAGTTAAATATTACCGGTGGATGTAATGTACAGTACGCTTTAAACCCGGAGTCATTTGAGTATTGCGTAATCGAGGTTAACCCTCGAGTAAGCCGTTCTTCAGCACTTGCTTCTAAGGCAACTGGTTATCCGATTGCTAAGGTAGCGGCAAAGATCGCCGTTGGTTATACCTTAGATGAAATTAAGAATGCGGTAACAGGAAAGACTTACGCGAGCTTTGAGCCGGCGCTTGACTATTGTGTTGTTAAAATTCCCAGATTACCATTTGATAAATTTATCCATGCAAGTAGAAAGCTTACTACCCAGATGAAGGCAACCGGAGAAGTTATGGCGATTGCAAATAACTTTGAAGGTGCTTTAATGAAGGCAATCCGTTCTTTGGAGCAGCATGTAGAGTGCTTATTGGACTATGATTTTTCTGATAAGTCGAAGGAAGAACTATTAGAAGAACTTGCAGTAGTAGATGATCGTCGAATTTGGAAGATCGCAGAAGCAATTCGTCAGGGAATCTCTTACGAAAAAATTCATGAAATCACATTATTTGATGAGTGGTTCATTGATAAAATTGCTTCCATCGTTGAGATGGAGAATGCCTTAAAGTCTGTACAGGGCAAGGAATTTTCCGTTGACCTTTTAAAAAAGGCTAAGAAGATGGAATTTCCTGATACTGTAATCTCAAGATTAACCGGTTACGAGAAGGAAGCGGTTAAGAAGCTTCGTTATGACAATGGTATTACCGCTGTCTTTAAGATTGTAGATACTTGTGCCGCTGAATTTGAGGCAGAAACCCCATATTACTATTCTGTATTTGGTGGTGAAAATGAAGCAAATGGTAAGACAGATAAGAAGAAGGTCTTAGTTTTAGGATCAGGTCCAATTCGTATTGGACAGGGTATTGAATTTGACTTTTGTTCTGTACATTCTACCTGGGCATTTGCAGAGGAAGGGTATGAGACCATTATCGTTAATAATAACCCTGAGACGGTATCTACCGATTTCGATATTGCAGATAAGTTATACTTTGAGCCATTAACCGCTGAAGATGTAGAAAATATTGTAGATGTGGAAAAGCCGGATGGTGCCGTGGTACAGTTTGGTGGTCAGACTGCAATCAAGTTAACAGAGGCCTTAATGAAGATGGGTGTTCCTATCCTTGGAACCAAGGCGGAAGATGTAGATGCTGCAGAAGACCGTGAGCTCTTTGATGAAATCCTTGAGCAGTGCCAGATTCCTAGACCAAATGGTGGAACTGTTTATACTGCTGAGGAGGCTGTTGAGGTTGCAAACCGTTTAGGCTATCCTGTATTAGTTCGTCCTTCTTATGTACTTGGTGGACAGGGTATGGAAATTGCCTTATCTGATGATGAGGTTAGAGAGTATATCGATGTAATCAACCGGATCGCTCAGGATCATCCGATCTTAGTAGATAAGTACCTTCAGGGTAAGGAAATCGAGGTTGATGCGGTTTGTGATGGTACAGATATCTTAATCCCTGGTATTATGGAACATATTGAGCGTGCCGGAGTACATTCTGGAGATTCTATTTCCGTATATCCTGCAAGAAGCTTAGATGAAAAGACCATTGAAACCATTACCGAATATACTAGAAGGCTTGCCCTTGCCCTTCATGTAAAGGGAATGATCAATATCCAGTTTATTTACTGTGAGGGTCAGGTTTATGTTATTGAGGTTAACCCAAGATCGTCTCGTACCGTTCCTTATATTTCAAAGGTTACTGGAATTCCAATCGTAAAAATTGCAACCCGTGTTATTTGTGGACACAGCTTAAAGGAACTTGGTTGTGAGACAGGTCTTGCTAAGCCGGCAGACTATACAGCAATTAAGATGCCTGTATTCTCATTTGAAAAGATTCGTGGTGCAGATATTAACCTTGGTCCAGAGATGAAGTCTACCGGTGAGTGTCTTGGTATTTCTGCAGACTTTGATGAGGCTCTTTATAAGGCCTTTATGGGAACGGGAATTAACTTGCCTAAGCATAAAAAGGCAATTATCACTGTATGTGACAAGGATAAGTATGAAGTGATTTCAATCGCTAAGCGTTTAGAAGCTTTAGGCTATGAAATCTACGCTACCCGCGGAACTGCTAAGGTTTTAAATGCTAATGGTTGCCATTCCCTGATTGTGAATAAGTTAGATCAGGAATCACCAACCGTTATTGACTTAATCTTAGAACATAAGATTGATATTGTAATTGATACACCAACTCAGGGACATGATAAGTCCAGAGATGGATTCTTGATTCGCCGTACCGCTATTGAGACCGGTGTAAACGTATTTACCGCACTTGATACGGTAAATGCATTGTTAACTGCCTTAGAGTCTAATGTAAAAGAAAAACTTACTCTTGTAGATATTGCAACTATAAAGACAAGAGATGATCAATAAGAATAAGCCTGGCTGCTTTATCTTCTGGTAAAATAGCCGGGCTATTTTTATCCCTGGCAAATAAACATTGATGAAAAGGCTTATTTTTGTTATAATCATGTAAGTTTGAGCAAGTATGTTTTAAGAAAGGACTTAAAATTATGACAGGTTATGAAGAAGCTTTAGAAAAGCTTAAGAAATATGATCAGGAACAGGTTTTTGCTTACTACGATTCGTTAGAGGAAGCAGAGAAGAAAGCCTTGGTAGAACAGGTGAATAGTGCGGATTTTTCGGTTTTATCTATGTTAAAAGAGCAGAAAGAGGTCAAGAGAGGGGTAATTAGTCCCCTGACGGAAACCGTTACCTTAGATAAAATAAAGGAAAATGAAAAATCCTATTTAGAAGCCGGTATTAAGGCGTTAAAGGAAGGAAAGGTTGGTTGTGTACTTCTTGCTGGAGGAATGGGAACCAGATTAGGTTCCGATGATCCTAAGGGAATGTATAACATTGGGAAAACCCATCCTCTTTATATTTTTGAGATGCAAATTCGAAATCTCATGGATGTGGTAAATCTTTGTGGAAGACCGATCGATCTTTTTATTATGACCTCTAATAAGAATGATGAAAAGACACGCACATTCTTTCAAGAACATAATTACTTTGGCTATGATCCAAACTATGTTCATTTCTTTATTCAAGAGATGGCGATTGCCTGTGATTACAATGGAAAAATCTTTTTAGAGGACAAGGACTCTATGTCGATGTCTCCAAATGGCAATGGTGGTTGGTTTGTCTCTTTAAAGAATGCTGGACTTTTAGATTATGTTAAGGATAAGGGCATTCAGTGGTTAAATGTGTATGCTGTTGATAATGTTCTTCAGAAGATGGCTGACCCACTTTTTGTTGGTGCTACAGAGCTTAGTGGATTCCCGGTGGGAAGTAAAGTTGTAGCCAAGGCTGCTCCGGATGAAAAGGTGGGTGTTCTTTGTAAGGAAGATGGTCGACCATCTATTGTGGAATACTATGAGATGACCCAAGAGATGATGAATGCCAAGGATGAGAATGGCAATTATGCGTATAACTTTGGTGTGATTTTGAATTATCTTTTCAGGGTAAAGGAATTGGAAGAAATCGTTGGTAGAGATCTTCCACTTCACATTGTGGAAAAGAAGATTGGCCATTTGGATGCGGATGGTCAGTTTACAAAGCCAAAAGAGCCAAATGGTTATAAGTTTGAAAACCTGGTGCTTGATATGATTCATATGCTTTCGGATTGTCTTGCTTATGAAGTGGTTCGTGACCATGAATTTGCACCAATTAAGAATAAGACCGGAGTGGATTCCGTTGAATCTGCTCAGGCACTTTTAGAGAAAAATGGAATTGAATTATAAGGAGTAGAAGATGGAACTTTTGATCAAAAAGATCGAGGAAAACTTAATGGAAGCATTTGAAAAGGCAGGATACGATAAAAAGTATGCCAGAGTGGTACTTTCCAATCGTCCGGATCTTTGTGAGTACCAGTGTAATGGTGCCATGGCGGCTGCTAAGGAATACAAGAAGAGACCTTTAGATATTGCAGAAGATGTATTAAGTAAGATGAATACTGATCTGTTTGAAAAGGCAGAAGTATGTAATCCGGGTTTTATCAATTTAAATATTTCCCAGGATGCCTTAGATGAATATGTAAATCTTATTTATCAGGATGAGAAATTAGGAATCCGGAAAATTGGAAATAAGAAAACCGTTGTGGATTATGGTGGCGCCAATGTGGCAAAACCACTTCATGTAGGTCATCTTCGTTCGGCTGTAATTGGTGAGGCCATTGTTCGTTTAAGAAGATTTATGGGAGACCAGGTAATCGGGGATGCTCATTTGGGAGATTGGGGTCTTCAGATTGGCTTGATTATTACTGAATTAAAGGAGAGGCAGCCAGACCTTCCTTACTTTGATCCTAAATTTACAGGAGAATACCCAAGTCAAGCTCCTTTTACCATTCAGGAATTATCTGAGATTTATCCTACTGCCAATGTAAAATCTAAAAATGATGAGGAATATCTTGAAAGAGCAAGACAGGCTATCCTTGATTTACAAGGTGGCAATAAGGGTTATCATGCAATTTGGCAGCACATTATTAATCTTTCTATTGAGGATTTAAAGAAGAATTATTCCAACTTGAATGTAGCATTTACGGTTTGGGGAAAGGAATCAGATGCTCAGCCATTGATTCCTGAAATGGTAGAGTATTTAAAGACCAATGGGTATGCTCATTATAGTGAGGGTGCTTTAGTTGTAGATGTTGCCAAGGAGTCTGATACCAAGGAAGTTCCTCCTTGTATGATTCTAAAATCGAATGGCGCATCTCTTTATGACACCACAGACCTTGCAACGATCATTGATCGTAGGAGAAAGTATGATCCGGATCGTATTATTTACGTGGTTGATAAGAGACAGGAACTTTATTTTGAAAGAGTTTTCCGTTGTGCTCGTAAGACCAAGATGGTAGAGGATAAAACAGACCTTACTTTCTTAGGCTTTGGTACTGTAAATGGTAAGGATGGAAAGCCATTTAAAACAAGAGATGGTGGTGTTATGCAGCTATCGGATTTAATCGGCATGGTAAATGATGCGGTACTTGCAAAGATGATGGAGAATAAGCAGGTTCCCGAAGAAGAAGCAAGAGAGACCTCAAAAGTAATTGGACTTGCAGCTTTAAAGTATGGAGATCTTTCTAACCAGGCTTCGAAAGATTATGTGTTTGACTTAGATCGTTTTACTTCCTTTGAAGGAAATTCAGGCCCATATATCTTATATACGATCGTTCGTATTAAGTCGATCTTAGAGAAATATAAGGAGACCACAGGAAAGGGGATCACTGCCAAAATCACATCCACTCAGGCTAGTGGAGAAAAGGAATTAAAGTTAATTCTTTCTCGTTTTAATGACATGATGGAACAGGCTTATTTAGACCTTGCTCCTCATAAGATTTGTGCCTATATTTATGAACTATCCAATGCCTTTAATAAGTTTTATCATGATACCAAGATTCTTGGATGTCAGGATGAACAGGCAAAGGAATCATACATTACATTATTAGATTTAACCAAGAAAGTTCTTGAGCAGTCGATTGATGTCTTAGGTTTTGAGGCACCGGATCGTATGTAATAAAAAAAGTTGTTCATCAAGGTGAACAACTTTTTTTATTATTCTGCTGATTCTGTTGTTTCTCCGGATTCTTCTCCGGATTTTTTATCAGATACCTCTTCATCGCTTGTAACTTCACCAGTTGAGACCTCAACGTCTTTCGTCTCGATTTCTACGGTATTCTCTTCGGCAGATGTAGTGATTTCACCACTTGCAATCAGCTTTTCTCTAAGTTCGTCTGCTGTTACAGAAGATGAATACAAGGATCCTGCGGTGGTTTCTTCCTCGAATAAACTTGGCTTAACCTTAACTAATACAGAGTAGACAAGGAATACTACTACAGCAAGTCCAAGAAGGGACCAAAGAATCGAAGATAAAACCTTCCTATATTTTTGCTTTTTCATCTCCTTCTTACGATTGGCTTTTGATTTTTTGTAACGGTCTACTTTTTCCTGACTCATCCTAGTACCTCATTTCTCAATAATATATGGCATGAATTATCTTGCCACAACATCTATTATTATAAAACAAAATAACTATAAAATAAATAGAAAGTTTAAAAAAACTATGAAATTCTTAGAAAAAACACAAGAAGATGTTATCTTATAAGAAAGTATAAAGGAAAAGGAAACAAAAACAAGTAAGTATTTACTTTTTTTGTCTTCTGATTTATACTAACTTAGTTAGTGTGGATGTGTGTGTCGCAAAACACTAGGGTTGGATTTCTTATATAAAATTAAGAAGTGGAGGACATAATTTTGGCAACAAAACAAAGCTTAACTAGAATCTTAAAGGGGATTGGTTTATTCTTTCTTTTTTCGGTAATGATATATAGCACTTCCCATGCCGCATTTGCAGAGGATGGAGATGTGGTAATTGTGCTTGACCCGGGCCACGGAGGAGGCGACGTAGGAGCAATCAGTGTAGCGGGAACATATGAACGAGATATTAATCTTGAAATTGCGAAAGCCTGTAAGGCAAAGCTTGATAAGTATGATGGAATTACCTGTTATTTAACAAGAAACAGTAATTTGACCTATTACACCTTGAAGAAAAGAGCGAGTATTGCAGAAAAATATGGTGCGGATTATCTAATCAGTCTTCATAACAATTCGGCTTCTTCTTCATCGGCTCATGGTGCCTGTGTTTATATTACTCAAAATAAGACAGATGATAAGTATTACAAGGAAAGTAAGAAGTTAGCAAATAAAATCTGTACGAACCTTAAAAATTTGGGGCTTACCAATAATGGTGTTCTAACCCGTTCCTATGGTTCCGGAACATATTCCTTTGGAGGAACCTGGGATTATTATGGCGTTATTCGTGAATCTATGTTTAATAAGATTCCAGCCATGATTGTTGAGCATGCTTTTTTATCCAATTCAGGTGATTATTACGGCTTTCTAAATACCAGTGCTAAGTTAAAGGCTATTGGGGAAGCGGATGCAGATGCTATCCTTGCTTATTATGGTATTACATATCTTAAATCTAGTGAAGATTTAACCATTAATAAAACATCAGCAATTTTATATACCGGAGAGATTGAAAGCTTCCAGGTAAGTAAAAATGGAAAGCTGGCAAGCGATTTAACCTGGACCAGTTCCAATCCCGCTGTAGCCACAGTAAATGATGGTGTGGTAAGAGCGGTTTCTTGTGGACAAGCAGTGATTACCGTTTCCAATAGTGATTCTTCCCAAATCTTAACAGCTACCATTACCGTGGAAGCAGATGGTTTAAGTTTGGTAGAGGGAGATGCTCATGTAGCTACGATTACATTTGCAAGTAGTGAAACTTCTCTTTACGAAGGAGAGACCTATCGTCAATTGCCAAGTTTAACTTCTGATACGAGTGGAAAAAAGCCTAGTAATCAGACCCTCCGTTACCGGAGCAGTGATAGTACGGTTGCTAGCGTAGATTCTGATGGCACGGTAACTGCATTAGGAAAGGGCACCTGTTATATTACAGCTAGAAGTACGGACGGTAGTGGTATTGTTGGTTACTATAAGCTAGTAGTTCTTAGAAAGGTGTCTTCGATAAGTCTAAGTGCGAAATCTGCAAAGATTACCATTGGAAAGAATGTTTTAATTACACCTACCGTATCTCCTGCTAATGCCAGCGATACAAGTGTGGTCGTGGAGAGTTTAGATTCTTCTATTGCAAAAATTACCTCTAAGGGACGTATCAAGGCAGTGAAGGCTGGAACGGTGAAGGTTCGATTCCAATCCAAGGATGGAGGGGCTAGTGCCTATGCTAGCATTACCGTCTTACCAAAGGCCAAGAATGTGAAAATCCTTACCAGACAGGCCACCAATATGAATCGTATCGTTCTAAAGAAGGGAACATCTCTTCAGATTTCGGCCCTTACAACACCAAGAGCTGCAAGTGATGATGTAACCTATAAGGTAAAGAATACAAAGATTGCAAGCGTGGACGAGAATGGTAAGGTAACAGGAATCAAAAAGGGGCATACTACTATAACGGTAAAATCCAAGTATTCTAGCGCGAAAAAGAAAATTAAGGTCTATGTAACCAACTACAAAAACCATTCGTCTAGTTTTAAGGTTACAAAGAGAAACTATAGCAAGAGCGTGGGTGACAGCTTCCAAATTAAAACTAAGCTTACACCGGTTTTAAATACGGATGTTTTAAAATATACTTCTTCAAAAAAGACCGTTGCTAAGGTAAATAAGTATGGTTATGTCACATGTTTAAAGAAGGGAACAACAAAGATTACGATTACCTGTCGTAAGAAAAAGTTAACGGTTAAGGTAAAAGTTAAGTAAAAGAAAAGGAGCTACTATGAAGAATTTAATCAGTTTTAAAGATTACACCAGTGAGGAATTAATTAGCATTTTAGATATGGCCAGAGACATGAAGAAGAACCCAGAAAAGTACAGCAAACGATTAGAGGGAAAGAAGCTCTATACCTTATTTGAGAAGACTTCAACAAGAACCTTCCTTTCTTTTACTACTGGAATTACAGAGTTAGGTGGTCATTATTTCAATCAAAACTGGAAGGATTCTAATTTTGTATTGGGAGAAACGGTTTCAGAAATCAAGTATGTTTGTAGAAATGTTGATATTATCATGGCTCGCTTAAAGAGAAGCGAAATGACAGATATCTTTGCAAATAATGTAACCGTACCTTTTATTAATGGTTGTGATAATACCTTCCATCCATGTCAGGCATTGGCAGATGTTATGTCCATCTATGAAAAATATGGTACCTATAAGGCTAAGATCTTATATATTGGTTGTAAGAATAATGTATTTAATTCATTAATCGAATTAGTTGCAAAGATGGGTGGAACCGTGTATGGTTTAACTCCTCTTGTCAATGATATGGGAGTAGACGATTCTTTCTATGAGGATATCAAAAAGACAGGTTCTTACGTGGAAGTACCGGCGGATGCTCCAATTGAAGAAGTAAAGAAGATTGCCAAGGAAGTACATGCTCTTTATACCGATACCTGGTTAGATATGGAGTTCTTCAATAATCCGGAATATGCAGATAAGAAGAAGGAAATCTGTGCCAAGATGCTTCCATACCAGATTAATGAGGAATTGATTGCAGATACAGAAGCAATTGTTCTTCATGACATGCCAATGCATGTTGGCTATGAAATTAGTCAGGGTGTGATTGATCAGAACTTAGAGTATATTGTAAATGAGGCCGAGAACAGAAGACATGTTGAAAAGGCTGTTATGGTTCATTTAATTGGCTAAATAGAAAGTATAAGAATGAAACAAGGACATACAATAGTAAAAATAGGGAGGGTTTTGTATCCTCCGCTTATATATCTTTGTATCCAGATCCTGGTGGTAGTTTTATATTCCGTCATCCTATCCATGACTGCTGGTATGGATGAGGAAGCCCTTCAAAAAGCTATCTTTGATAAGACCATTGAGATGACTCTAGTGGCAGCTTCGGTTTCTTTTCCGGTTTTTCTGCTTTTTTATGGGAGCGACCAAAAAAAGAAGGAACTCTATTTGAAGAAAGAAAAGGCTTCTTGGCCTTGGATTTTACTGGCTGGAGTGATTGGAGTTTTCACTTGTGTTACCTTTAATTTAGCCATTAGTATTCTGGCAAACTTTATGCCGGAGGCTTGGTTAAAACATTTTTCTCAGGTAGCTGAAGGTTTAAATACCGGAGGAGCCTTGATTCAAATGGTAGCTGTGGCTATTGTTGGACCGATTATTGAGGAATTGGTATTTAGAGGACTGGTGTTTCAACGATTAAAGGAACTGGGAAATAAGCAGATGGCGGCTTTTGTCTCTGCCTTTCTCTTTGGTGTCTTTCATGGAAATATCATTCAGGGAATTTATGCGTTTGTCCTGGGGCTTTTTTTAGCAGTTATTTATGAAAGAACGAATACCATCTTGGCTCCAATGGCATTTCATATTTTTGCCAATGGATCAAGTTTAGTGTTAAATCGTCCTATGGATTGGTTATTGAGACACAGTGGATTTGGGTCTGTTGTTACAATTTTAGTTGGGTTTGTGGTTTCCCTTGGGCTTTTGAAAAGAATGAGGGATAATTTGCATTTGAAGGAAGAAAAGATCCTTCCTCCAAATGAAACAGAAGGAGAGATTTATACATGGTAGATGTATTAATTATAGGAGCAGGATTTGGTGGAGCAGTAGCAGGCCGAATCCTTGCGGAAAAGGGGAAAAAAGTAGAAATCATTGAGAAAAGAGACCATATTGGAGGCAATTGTTATGATTGCTTCGATGACCATGGAGTTTTAATCCATAAGTATGGTCCCCATATTTTCCACACCAAGATAAAGGAAGTTTATGATTTCCTTTCTCGTTTCACGGAGTGGTATCCATATAAACATGAGGTTTTGGCGAATGTATATGGAACGTATTTGCCGGTACCTTTTAATTTAAATACCCTTCATAAGGTCTTTCAAGAGGATGCAGATGAGATTGAAGAACTTCTGGTATCCACCTATGGAAAGGAAAGCAGGGTTCCGATCTTAAAACTTCGTGAAAGCTCAAATCCTAAGCTTCAAAAGGTAGCAGACTATATTTATGAAAATGTATTTTTAAACTATACCATGAAGCAGTGGGGAAAAAAGCCGGAAGAAATTGATCCTTCTGTTACAGGAAGAGTTCCGGTTTTAGTATCTTATGACAATGGTTATTTTCAGGATGATTATCAGGGAATGCCAAAGGATGGTTTTACACCTCTTTTTGAAAAGATGTTGAAACATGAAAACATCAAGGTAACGCTTTCCACAGATGCAAAAAATGTGTTGAAACTGGAAAATGGAAAAATCTATCGGGATGGGAAAGAATTTAATGGCTTGGTAATCTTTACCGGTGCTGTGGATGAATTCTTTGATTGTAAGTATGGCAGACTTCCATACCGCACCTTACATTTTGTTTCTAAATATTTCGAAGAAGATTCTTACCAACCAGTAGCGGTGGTAAATTATACTGTGGATCAGGATTATACCAGAATCACAGAGTATAAGAAGTTAACCGGTCAGAAAGTAAAAGGAACCTCCATTATGGAGGAATATCCAGCTTCCTATACGGATCCTTTAAAGGAAACACCTTATTATTCGATTGCTAACGATGAGAATTTAGCCCTTTATGAGAAGTACCAAAAGGAAGCATCTTCTTATAAGAATTTCTACCTTTTGGGAAGACTTGCCGAGTATAAATATTATAACATTGATGGCATTACAAAAAAGGCAATGGAATTGGCAGAAACATTATCTTAAATGATTATAAGGAAGTAAGAAAAATGGCTAAAAAGAGTGTAAAGATTAATCCTTTAACAAGAGAACATCCTATCTTAACGGTAATGGTACCTTGTTATAATTCTGCAGAATATATGGAGCGTTGTATTAAGACCTTGTTACCGGAACGAGAGCGTATTGAAATTCTTTTAGTAGACGATGGTTCCACCGATGCAACGGCTTCTATTGCAGATGCATATGAAATTAAATATCCTGGAATTGTAAAGGCAATCCACAAAACGAACGGAGGTCACGGAGATGCTATTAATAGTGGCCTTGCCAATGCTCATGGGGAGTATTTTAAGGTGGTGGATAGCGATGACTGGTTTGATGAAAAAGCCTTTCATGAAATTCTAGATCAACTGATTAAATTTTATAAAGAGGGCACCGGCTTGGATATGATGATTAGTAACTTTGTTTACTATAAGTTAGGTGCCAAGCATCATCAGGTGATGAGATATAAGAACGCCTTTCCTAAGGAAAGGGTATTTGGTTGGAATGATAAGATACACTTAAAGAATTACCAATATGTTTTAATGCATTCTATTATTTATCGGACACAAATTTTAAGGGATTGTAATCTGCGTCTTCCTAAACATACCTTTTATGTGGATAACATCTATATGTACCAGCCTTTGCCTTTGGTGAAGAAGATGTATTATATGGACGTAAATCTTTACCAGTATTTGATCGGCAGAGACGATCAGTCGGTGAATGAAAGAACTATGATCAAACGAATTGATCAACAGATTCGGGTGAATAAGCTTATGATGGATATTTATTCTAAGTGTCGTAATCTTCCGGAAAATCTGGATCAATACATGGTTCATTACTTTAATATGATGATGACGGTGGCCTCTGAGATGTTAATGCTTGGAGGAGAGAAGATTCATTTGGAAAAGAAACAAGAGTTATGGAATTATTTGAAAAGAGAGTATCCTGCCCTCTATAGGAAGATTAAATATACCTTCCTAGGCATGGGAATGAATCTTCCTGGACCAATGGGAAGACATATTGCAATCATTGGATATCGTATTTGTCAGAAAATTTTTGGATTTAATTAAAAAAGTTGTTGACAATCTATTTTAATTCCGTTATACTAGCAAAGCAGTCAAAACGACGGCAACTTGTCAATTTGACATGGGATCTTAGCTCAGCTGGGAGAGCATCTGCCTTACAAGCAGAGGGTCA
>AUXO012142954.1_pt1 | contig 89533 bp, 86 predicted proteins | sample 768731 | NCBI WGS metagenome assembly AUXO01 (sample SAMN02715735, study PRJNA202380) | gut metagenome | biome: sheep rumen | host: Ovis aries | place: New Zealand: Palmerston North
GTTCTTCTCATAAGATATGTTTGTGATACAGCTTCATACTGTTTCATTCTTTCGTGTAATGTCATTATGATTCCTCCTTAAGTATAACAAGCTTCTTTGTTTGCTGTTTTAATAACTTCATCAGACACAACCCATCTGAATGTAGCATTAAGAATCTCTTCTTCTGTTGGTCTGAAGTAACCATTGAATGTTGCAGTGTATACATATTCCTGGAATGGTTGTGGTATGGAACATCCACTGAGAGTAGACGAATATCCATGCCATATTGGGATACGTTTTTCGGTAACTTTGAACACATAATTCCATTCACGACCATCCTCATCGGTACCGTCAAATCCAACATACAATTTGTTATTTCTATTGAAGATCCTATTGTCTGCAACGAATTTGATTTCAATACGCTCGGGTTCTTTGAATATTACTTCAGTGATAATGATCTTGTGATCCTTATCCATATCAAACTTAGGATGTTCTTTCCGATAATCCTCAATAATTTTATCGGCATTGATGATCATACTTCTCAGCTTACTTATATGACCAGAATAGAATTTCTCGGATGCACTATAAATATCAATATCATCTTTCCAATGTACCCCGTCATCAGATATGATTAATAAGGGATTATCTTTATTATCCAAACATATTTCGAATTGCTTGGCGTCACTTGGCATGCCTTTGATACAATGAGTGTATACTGCCCTCGGTTTGAATTTGTCAGAGGATCTATCTGTTGTTGCTGACAAAGCATATTCCTGTATAAAACCATCCTTTTGGTCTGCGAAACCGACGGTTTTATACCATTTCTCATCTTTCTCCTTAATACTTTCCATCCAGATCTTGATGATCCGCTCAAGTTTATAAAATGGAATCATTTAATCTTCCTCCTTAAATAAAATTATAATGTATATTGGGGGACTATGTCCCCCAATATAACATTATATCATAATTATTCAGACATGCGTCCCAAGCACACTTCACTCCACGACATAAGAGGAAGGTCAACTTCTTCTGTTACGTAGTTGGTCAAACATGAATAATGGAACGCTTCAAATTCTTGAACAATACCATCCTTCTTAGAACCAAGGAACAGAACATTCAACTGATCACCATCAAAGTCTGCATTAAATCCAGGAAGTGGTTCAGGAGGTAATGAGATAGTATCATCGTTAATCTTATACTTACGAATCTTACATATCTCAATAGAAGCTTTATTATTCGTAGGCTCACGAAGAATCATGATCCACTGTTCTTCATCAAGAATCTCCTGAAGAATATTTATAACCTCTGGATGATTCTTATATCCTCTGACATAGAGGTATGCTTGTTCAAGCGTGAAGTTATATCTTACTGAAAGTATGTGTGTTATCTTATACTGGAATGCAGTAATAACCATTGGAAGTGGTAAGTCCACCTCATCTACATCTAAGGATATATCAAGTGTTATAACAGCACGTCCAGAGAAATGGAATGTGCCACCAACGATTTCAGAACGTACAAATCCATCCTTCTTAGATACCTCGTTCTTTATCAGATGCTCTGTTGCATCAATCCAATAATTCTGAATAAAGTTCAAAGCATTTATTGTCTCAATAGGAAGTGTCATCGATCTCAGTTTACACTGGATCGAAACAATCTGAGAGAACCATTTATTTATCTTAGGATAGAACATAGTTTCAGATGTCTTTGACACAGGACGAAATGCAGTTGAATATATAGGAATCTTGGATGTGAATACAGAATCTTTTTCATCTATAAGGATTTGAAGTTCATCAGTATTCTTTGCACATGCTGTAAGAACTTCTTCAAATCTCTGACAGAATATATCATGACCCAAACCCTCATAGATATATTTGGACTTGGGAACCTTTTTCTTTATTGCCATGATGTCATTTGCGGCAACTCTGCCAGTCTTCCTATTCTTTTTATTCTCGGCAAAGTTAGTATCATTCTCATTATAAGGAACAGACAAATCTGACTTATAATCGCCTAAGATGTATTTCAACATATTAGGAGTTAATACTCTCTTGAGCATAGAATAGTAGATAGGTGTTATTACTTTATGGGGAGATATATCAACCCATCCAGTATAGTTGAAGTTCAATGAACGAAGAGATATTTCTGAATTACAACGAGGACAAACACGTCCTATGATGTCTTGACCAATGAAAGCACCACAGTCACAACGATACTCAACATCCATGTATTTTGATGAATTTATGAGCTGATCAACGTTTGTTGGCGCATACTGATCTTCTTCATCATTTATAAGAAATCCATTGTTGGTAATTCTATCAACAAGATATTCGTTCTCAAGATTTATTCTCTCTAACCTTATACCCATTTTTATACCTCCACATTTACTTCATGCTTTCGAATAACTCGACAATCATGTCGAGTAATGCAAGAGTCATGTTTCCGGATTCATAAACAAGTGGGGTACCGAGAAGGGAGTCATCATTATGATTGACGATTGTGTATGAAGACAATACACAATGCATTATATTCTCAACGAATATGTTTACGTTCTTTTCAGAAAGGAGATATTCTTTGAGATTATTCAGCTTTACATATTTCTTTATACCATTGATATCCTTCTGGGTAAGTGACCGAGTTGTCGAAGAAGTTGTTTTACCCATAAGAATGTTTATGACTGGATTGCTTAATGTGTCCTCTTCTGTAAGACCATATATCTGCATAATAAGATGACGGACATACAGCAACAGAAGATATTTCTGATGCATACTGAGTGTGTTTGTTGATATGGATGAATGGAATTTATTATAGAGAACAGTGTCAATGAGTATCTTTGACAAGTCATTCATCTGAGGAATATGTTCAAGATAATAATCCACGGGAGAAACATCTATCTCCAATGCTATGTGAGCAATGATGATATTAAGGTCTCCTAACATACAACAATATTCACCAGGATTAAATGAACGAATCATTGATATTGGTGAATTTGAGTTGATTGAATCAGATAACAACTGAGATACATCATCAACATTTACGAGAGAATATCTAAGCTGTTTCTTTCTCGTTAAGAATGATGCTTGCATGATGATGGCTTTAATCAATCCAACACACGAATATGTTGGTCTCTTATTTATCTTATCCCATGCAGAAGCAAAGGTAAGTTTAATAAGACCATCACACAGAAGAATCTTTCTCATAACAAACTGAGTTGTTGTTGGTGCAGTAACACCTTCAACTGCCTGCATATCGTAGATGTTTGCATTTGATGAAATACTCTGAATGACATTCTTATTGACGTAATTGTACAACAGAATGTACATGTTAGGATTAATCTTATTCATTGCATATGTGAATGCACGTGCAAAGAGTTCATATAAATCCTTAGGAGAGTTTCCTGTTGCAATGATAAAGTGTTCAATGAATATATGCATCACCTTTATCATGAAAGACACGATGTACATATCTCTCAGGAAATCCAAAGGGAATAATCCGACAGTATCATCACCAACGTCATTCTCTTCAACCATCTTCTTTATCTTATCCATTGTCTTATCAGGGAATAAGATTTCGTATAGCTGTGTATAATATTCATCAAATGTTGCAATCGTATAAGTTTCCGAATCTGTCAAATACTTCGCAATCAGCATTGATGTAATGAGATCATTATCATCATCATACAGAGCTGTGAAGAAATTTATTTGTTCACAAATATAATTCTGGAGATCAACTCTCTTTGCTCTTAGCTGGAACACTTGTATTGATTTATCAATAACATCATTCGGAAACAGAGCTTCAAAATTAACAAAGATTTGTGAACCATTATGACGCATGATTATATCTTCGGGGATTGGTTCCCATTCGATAAATCTCGTCTTCTTGTATCTTCTTCCATGTAATCCGGGTGGAAACCCGTTATATGGATACACTGTTCCGTGTTTGACATTATAAGTATAAGTCTCATCAGGATCAAACATGTACGTCAGTGTCTTCGAAGACGGCTCTTTCTTTGACATAACCTTATCCTCCCTATCTTTATATATTTTTAATTTATAATACCTGCTGATATTACCCCAGTAAATCGCAAGATAATGTTTCCTTTATCTTTTAACGATTTATCTATTCTTAAATTAAAAATCTCCGAGGTATATAAATAATCGTCACATACAACAAGGCATACTGGGGAATCCAAATCAATACATCTTTTGATATTATCAACATCAGAAGTCATATATGTATAATTTGGATGGTTCTTCAAGAATTCAATAATATTACCATTGATATATTGAACTCCGTCAAATCCATATGACTTGGTTGCTTCTTCGATTATTGGGGAATATGTATTCGAATAAATGTAAAGATTATTTAATTTTTCCTCATGGGATTTAGTAAATACCTTATATGAATACATCAAGTTTGGTTGCATTGTCAATAGAGATGATAACATTTCATTTGGATTGATTTGGATATTATATTCCTTATTCAACCATTCAGAATAGTTCATATCTTCTCTATTAATGTAGCTCAACAGCACATCTTGAATTGATGTGCTGTCAAGTTTTTCAGAAATTCCTTTACCCTTAAAGAACTTCGCTACATTATAACCAATCATCGAAATGATGTCTTCATATTGTATTACTAATCCTGCTTTCCCTATGTCACTTAAATCAAGCATGATTGTTGTCAGATAGGAAGATCATCGTCATCGTTTCCAACAGCCATACCGAACTCTTCAGGATCGAGTTTGTTTGTGATAGCCTTCTTATAGGCAATCTTCATATACTCAACCAGATTCCTGAATGCTGCATGGATATTGGTATTACCAACAGCAACAGACTCAAGTGTGATTGATCTTGAACCCTGCTTCTGAGAATCGATAGTCATCTTGATTGAAGAACCTTGACCTGTGATTGTGAGCTTTCCTGCAGCACCCTTATCAAAAACCATGTTAACGGAACCCAGATCAGTTGTATTATTGGCAACGTCAATGAATGCTCTCATGAGATCAATGTTCATGAAGAAACGAGGAAGCTCATTAGGCATCTTCTGTTCGAAAACATTGGCACCGGTCGAAGGGTCTTTGCCTACAGCAGATTTGATGCTGAGGATGGCACGAACACCGGTATCAGCAGCCCAGATAGAAACATCCAGCTGTCCATCAGAACCCCAGATCTTACCAAGTCTGAAGTTTGTCTTCTTCTTTTCTCCACCATTCTGGTTGGAGTTGTTGAAATTGTTATTTGTATTGAATGGCATAACAATTTCCTCCTTTCAATAATAAGTAAATTTTAGTTCCCATTTCGGAACCTTTTATTATTCTTCGTCTTCATTTAAAGACTCAAAATAATCTTCTCTTATTGAGAGCACAGTAAACGACAAATTTGGTACATCATTTGCAGACAGTCCGAGAACTGTTTCAAACTGATTGTCGTCTTCTTCATCTTCAGTTATATATGTATTAAACATATTCTCAGATAACAAGGTATCCAAAGAATTGTTAGCCAACATTTCAACCAGCATACTGATTACATATAACTGATTCTCAAGATCATCAAATGACGCAATATCATTTACCTCGATATTGAGTGTCTGTTTTATGGAGTTTAAATCCTTAACAAGTTCACTCAATACATATGAAGCAACGATTTTCTTGAGGTCCTGTTTGGAAGGCATATCCTCACCAAGATACTGACCGTTTTCCTCAATACAATCCAATGCATCCTGAAGATTTTCGAGAATATCATCTTTCTTGGTTTGCCATTCATATGTCTCAATGAATATAGCATTGCCAGCAAGGGATTGTAAATCTTCAACAAAGTTAAATGATACACCAGCGAACTGTTCAAAGAAGTTATATATCTCAGGCCACATGACCATTTCACCTCCTTTCATGTATAATATATGCATTTTAAACGTATATCATACGAGATGTTCTGAAACCACCAGGAACATCAGCAACGTATACATCAAATGCATCGAGCAACTGCTTGAATGGCATCAGTAGTTTATCAGCAGCATACTCTATATCTATTACCGGTTTAATCCATTCTGGGATTTCATGATAATGCTCTGGTATACAGATATATGGGTCATTCTTTTCATTCTCATTATCTATTAATGATAAACGAAGTATCTCATGTATCTGAGGATAATCATTCTCATGCTCTCGTAATAGATTAAACGACAATGGAATTATACGAACACGATCCATTGGTAACATTTCTTCATCCGGCATAATGTTATTCCATACAATAGCACCACGCATCTGAACAGGTAATACCTTTGTTTGATCATATGCCGATATGTCTTTAATAGACATTACTCTGAAATATGACGGATCATGTCCTAATACAGATAAGAGTTTATTTCTTAGATTTGTATATTCATCCAATACAGAACCAATCGAAATATGGTCTGCAGTGAGAATATACTTATCATATATATCAACCATGATTGGTTCAAGGAATTCTGCGGCATCCCTTTTCTTGAATGACAATCCTGATACGGCAATCTCATGAGGATTGCGAGGATTTCCTTCTTGAACAAACATCGATGATGCATACATCTTCTTTGCAATCAATGCCATTGATAAGAATGCAAACTCATTCTTGAATACAAACTTATCACGATAATATTTATCATTGATATTACAGAATGTCGCGATATCTTCTACCATTCTTGGAATGATATGTTCAATGAATAATCTCATACCAAATGCTGATGATACAATGCATTGGTCTCTGAATGTACCCGCATCAGATGCCTGGAAGTCCTGGATGTAATGTGCAAACTGAACCATGAGTGAATCAGTATCAGTTACACATACAATGATTCTATCCATTTCTGCTGCACGTATTTCTGCATCATTTAATATGAATGGATAAACACAGTTGTCAACGATTATCTTCGATACTTTTTCTATCACATCAGCAATCACTTCAGGAGGTTTTACTCCATAACCACACTCATGAACTGATTCCTTTGTGATATTATTTATATCGATCTGGTGTTCTTTTAGATAATTCATTATTGTTGCAACATCATTATTCACATACTTTCTTAATACAAGACGTACGTTAAATGATAGCATCAACTTTGTCAAATCATCATTTGAAAGAGATGATAAATATTTCCTAAGACATCTTCTATCAGCAGCAGATACATTATTACATCTGCTCAATAACCATTCTGTTACTTCATCGACAGAATATGTATCATGAATTAATACTCTATCTTCTCTTTTGTCTTCGAGAACAGTAAAGACTAAATCAAATAATTCATTGATATTATTTAACTTCGCCCACTGGTTATTGTTCTCGGAAATGAACTCCAAACAGCAGATTAAGCTCGTTGTTATGTTCTTTGCACTGCCTGTTGTGGCAGGTGGAAGATAACACGAATAGAATGGTGATAATGGTGTACCAGACCCACCGTAATCAGCATTCATGATAACCTTAATCGACAATTGTCCGATATTACAGTTTGTATACTGAACGGATCCTTTCTGATATCCATACATTTCTTTCTTTTTCTTCTTACGATTTACTTGTAATTTCTCCAACATTTTAACAGTAGGAGCCAAGTATTCGGAATGTTGTTTAAAGAACGTACCATTACCAGAAATTATTGGGTTTCGATTTTCGATCCATTCAAACGTATCAATCATCGATGATTCAATGGTATCATGTGTGATATTGTTGTGTAAGACACATGGAATATTCTTCAATCGTTTCATAACGATATCCGAAACCATTGAACGCACTAATACCGGATCAACGTTTGGGTGAGTTCGTAGATACATATCAGCAACCCTGTTCTGATACCTTTCTACAATTGTACTCAAATGACCACATCCTTTCTTTTAAATTGGAGGGAAGCTTTATGGATTATAATGATCTTTCGAACAAACCATCCATAAATGGAGTAGAACTTACCTCCGATATGGATCTTCAAGATATAGGAATACTTGAAATGACACCCGAAATGGTTGATGAGATTTTTCTCGAAACTTTTGGGTATCTATTGTAAAGTATTACCTAATTTAGAATTGATTTTGGGTACAATTACCCGTATCAATAGAATGATATATTTATATCAAAAATAATATTTGTAAAGGAGTTCTGATGCTATGTTTGAATATATCAAAGAACAGATCAATGCACAGAGAAAGTCTGTTAATGCAACGACACCAGAGATGCAACCGTCTGATGTTCCCAATGAAGTAATAACAGAATATGCTCATCTGTTCCAGGAACTTGATGACATATCTGAAGAGGGTTTAGATGCAGGCTCGGAGAGAAAGCTTGATCTCGATATCGACCTTGGTGGTAATGGTGATGTTGAAGTTGAATCAATTGAAATAGATCTTGATGGAAATATCAAGGATATTTCTGGTGATACTTCCGCTCCATCAGTTACTGCTGAATATGAGACAATGAAAACATACGACAAGTTCTTTGAAGAAGCAGCTTGTAAAATACCTCGTATGCCCCGTGAATCTGATGCAGCATATGATAAGCGTGTATCTGTATTAGCAGATAAGATGTATGAGGAATACTGTGTTGATGCTGAGGAGATCGGTGCTTTTGGTTTCACAAAGATTCCTATTACAGACGATAAAGTTCCTGATAGAATCAATGTCAACTTTGGTTCTATGCAGGATGGCTCGAATGCTGAATTTGTTTCAAAAGTTAATGTAACTTTTGCAGCTGATGAAAATCACCAGATAACAAAGAAACAGCTTGATTCAGTACGTCTTGTACAGAATGGTGCTTTCAAGAATATCGGGTCTTCTTTGAGAGCATATATGGAGAGTAATTATGATATTCCTTCAGATAAGAGTGTATGGAATTATTGTACTCCTTCTGCTATTTATGTTCCCAAGGGTAATGGTGATTCATTCTGTGTTGTTCTTGAGTATACTAATGAGCTCAATGATAGACGTGAGTTCTTCGGTTGGACAAAACCAGTATCAGCAAAGGAAAATGATGATATTGACCAGATGGAAAAGGTTAATATGGAATCATTCGTAGAAGAAACAAATTACGAATGGAAGAAATCTACTGCTTATAAGCTTGCTCAAGAAGCCGCTGAGATGAAGGAAGCTAAACCAAAGAGGAGACTTTCGCGTTTCTTCCAGGAAGGTATTGATATCGGTACTGGAGATGCTGGTTCTGATACTGACAATGCTGGTGGTGATCCTCCTGCACTTGATGAGGGTTCTTCAGACCAGGCAGTAGATACCAGTGCATCATCTGATGCTGCTCCTGCAGATAATCCTCAACCTGATGACGGTGGTGAGCCAAAGGAAACAGCTGCTGTTAATGATGTATCAGATCAGATTGCTGAAAAAGTTGCTGATCAAACTAAGGCTGATGCAACAGATGATGAGAATATAACATTCCCTGATGAAAGCAATAGTGATACTACATCTGATGAAGGATCTTCTGTTAGCTTTGATTCATCAGAACCTTCATCTGATGAGACTGCTTCTGTAGAGGATCAGCTTGATGATCTTGATAATACTGCTGCAGAGAATGATGATCTCAGCAGTGATGAGGAAGGTCTTGATGATACCGGTAGCATAGAAAATGGTGAAGTCGGCGACATAGAAAATATGTCAATGGAAGAAATCATGAACAATGCTTCTGATAAACTTAAAACAATGCCCCTCAGTGAACTTAAATCATTCTTGAGTGATAATTCTGCATCTGACTTCCAGGAAGCATTTATTCTTACAAAAAAGAATATAAACAAGGAAGTTGATGTTCATATCAGAAAGGCATTGGGAATCCTCAATGACAACAGGATGAATATTGATAAACTGCTCTCAAAGTTCAAGTTTGAAGGTCGTGCTCTCAATAGAGTTCTTGTTAAGGCTGCAAAGACAAAGGAAGTATATTCATCTGATGAACAGGAAGCAATCAAGAAACTCAACTCAGCTCTCAGTGAGTTATTGGTTTCTCTCAAGAAGTCTAATGATGCATCATATGTATCTGCTGTTAAGAGAAAGATCAATGACTTCACAAAGCAGAGTAAGATAGTTGCTGCTTTCGTGGAGGATAAGATGGAGAAACCTGTTCAGGAATCATTCCTTCTCAGTAATATCAAGGATAAGATAACAAAATCCCTCATTCCTGTTAAGGCAGATATGAAGGATTTGTTTGACAGATTCCAGGCAAGTCAGTTGACCCGTGGAAGAATCATTAAGAAGTATTCATCTAATTCATACGGTGGAACTGGTAGATCTTCTAATATGGGTGCTGGTACTGACCTTATTACCGGTTATTCAAAAGCAGCAAAGAATATTGATTCAGCTCTGAAGCTTCTCAATAAAGCAATACGCAAGAATGCGGATGATGTTGAACTCATAACAAAGCTTGCTGATAAGATCGATCTTGTATCAGATTATATAGAAACGGTCATTGATGATAAGACTGAGAACAAGGAATATATCAATTTAATCGGAAAACTGTCAGGTGAGATAGTAGACCTCATCGATCAGTATATAGGTGATGATGAATCTTTACAGAATCCCGAAGATTCTGCTGTTAAGATGAATGAGGCAGAACCTTCATTCGATAACGATATTTCATCATCTGATGATATCGATGCTGATGAAGCTATCGAGGAAACACCTGATACTGATGACGCAGAGTCTGCAGACAATGAGGAATCAGATGATGATAATAATGAGGAGGATGATGAATAATGCCAAACGATGTAAAGAATCTTTTGGACTCAATTATTGATAACACCAATAATTCATATCCTGCTGGTGGTAAGGGTCCTGTATATGACAAGGAAACAGTTGGTGCATATAATACACATAACAACTTCCATCCCCAGACATTTGACAAGGGTAAGTTCCGTGAGAAGTTAAGTCTGTATGTTCTCCATGATCTGGTTGGAGCAATGATGCATGATGAAACTACTGATCTTGATGAAATGATAGATGAGTCTATTATGAGACATATCAAGAATAATTATGATGGTTCTTGCTACAGTTATCTTTCAAATGCTCGTGATCGTCTCAAGAGTCCTCTACTTGCTGATGTAATCCAGGAAGTAGATGCTAAGGCTGATGAGGTTGAACAGGAGCTTGAAGAGACTAAGGATGAAGATGCTCTGTCTGGTGATATCGATATCCAAACACTTCTCAAAGATGTAACTGATTATGAAGACTTCCGCGAGAAGCTTAAAGATCAGGTATCCAAGAAGGTTGTCGATGACGTTGCTGGTGTAATTACACAACGTAATGATGCTCCCGTATTTCCTGATCTTGATGAGAAACTCAATAAACAGGATGCCGAAGATGCTGAAAAAGAAGCAGAAGATGAAGAAGCTACTGAAGAGGATATGATGGGTGAAGATCATACAACTGAATCTGTTATATTGAAACTTTCTGGTGCTATCGTAACAGAAGCTGCAATAAATAAAGTATCTATGACTACTGAAGAAGGTATCAACAGAGCTGTTGTTGAATATTGCATCAATGAAATGGATTACTTATTTAAAGCAGATCCAAAGGTAAATATGTACGCTCGTTATCGTATATAAAAAAAAGATTGAGGGGCCGGAATGGCCCCTCTAATTTTATTCTTCATCAAAAGCTGATGATACAGATATATCCTTGATGTCTACGTCCTTTACAGGTTCCTTCTTCTCAACCGTATAAGGTTTCTCTGCCGGGATGATAATCGGATTCGCCGTTGCAGCAACGACCATATCCAATTTTGCATCAAGAGCATCAAGATTAAGATTATTGATTCTTCTGTCGAGTGCATCAATACGACACATGAGATCGTTGTATCTGTCACAATCATCTTTTCTTAATACATCGATAGTTTTCTTTGTCACTCTTGAATCGATACATCCTGCTACGATTGCTATGATGCAACCTGCTTCAAAAGAAGCAAGCTCAATTCTCATGCGTTTATGTTCTTTCTTTATCTCATTCTGCTTTTTTACTTGCAGAATAGATATACCTGCATTGACACTCCCAACAGTGGTTGCAATAATCGCAGCCGACATAGGGTCAATCAATGATGTCACCTCCTATAGATTCTTCGAAAGAATCAATCTTTTCTTCTGCTTTGTCAAGTATCTCTGCAGCCTTATTTACCGCTGTCTCAGCATTATTCCTGAGGTCGTTCATTGTACGATTAAAAGACCTACGAGAGACGATCCTTGTGACAATAGCAGTAATGCCAATTGATACAGGAATAGCACCCAAAAGAAGCTTGTTCTTTGTTTCTGCCTTCTTTCTTTTGCGTGCGTTCTCATTTGCATTGAGAACATTTTCAATCGTTTCTTTTACAGTGATGGACTTTGTCATTGTGAATTCCTCCTTGGATTAATTTAATTGGTTTATAACAACGAGTGTTTCTCGTTATCCACATTAATAATATAAATATAAAAAATAAAAATAAAAGATATATTGTTATTACGAAAGGAGGAATGATGTATGTCAAATATATCATTAGAAGATGCAAAGAAACTTGTGTCACCAGAAGCATTACTGAGATTACAAAAGATGGTTAGACCGGAACCAATCATCAACATGGATTCAAAAGTAAACAATGATATCATCATGTCCGCATTATGTACTGCAGTGAATAAAGGTGTTATCAAACAACAATCAATAGATGAAAGACTGGTCAAGCTATTGAACTCTTCAACGAACACATTATCTGCGGTGAAACTTGGTAATATATTATCAAGTATTAGAACAGTTCAACCGAATATGTGTTGCGTCATATCATTGATGGAACCAGACATGTCTGATGTTATTGAAAGATGGGTGTTTGTAGGACCGAATGTGAAGTTCAATAAGATATTTGAATATGTTATTGATAGATTTAAAATAACACCACCAATGATACGAACAAAGATGACAGAGATGTTGAAACCAACAATAGTAAACAACGTAGCACAGTTGGTTGCAAAGTATAATAGTCTCACAACAGATGAAGAACGAGATAGTATAACCATAAGTATATCCACAGTAACCAGACTGGTAAACATGTCAGGATATATTCTTATGGCAGAATTTAAAGATGGAGATGATTAAATGACACCAAGAAGCAAAATAGAATTCAGAGATCCAAATGTACCAAGGAAAGATATCTTCTTAGATGAATTGATACTTCCGATAATAAATCCAACCATCATACCGAGAACAAGTCGTAATTCATTTAAAACATTATCAAGAGTCCGTAATACTATATTGGATCAAACCATCAGAGATAAAGTGGCACAGTTTCGTCATATGAATACACAATAAAAATGTAATGGGGGCATGAGCCCCCATTCATTATTTTTTCGAATTTCTGATTATGGTTTTTAATTCTTTTTTGAATTCACTCAATTGATCAACCTCATATGATGTAAGATGATTCAGTTGAGCTGTTGTTAATTCAATACCAGTATAATCCTTTATTGTCTTATACAATAATCTCGATCTAAATGCCATATCATCTTTTGATGGATTGTATATAACAACATTCAGACCCACCGGATGATCAACTATATCATCAATACAAATAAATGTTTCATTCTTTAAGTGTCTTTTGAACATCTTTATCTTCACCTCCTTGGACTGATTTGTAATCGTCAACTGTTTCTTTTTTGCAATCACATGATTCACCTGGATCAAGATTTGCTTTACAGTATGGACATGTCCAGTAATATGTTTCTCTCATAATACACACCTTCTTTCTCACAACGTTGACAAATTTCATGTAAAGGAGAATATAATATGGCAATTTTCCAAGAAGCCGCCGTAGATTTATCTCGCGGATTAAACTTTATACCACAGAGAATGCGATATCGTTTGCCCACTAATAAAGATGATACATCGGTCTATCTGTTGTCAAGTTCATATGAATATGATGTTGAACTTATAAAGACAATGCCATTACCAAAGGTAGATTATAAAAACATTATCATTCCGTATCGCATCATTGACAAAATAGGTGTTAAACCTTTCAGATATATTTCATCAATGAATGACTTTAATAGAAAGGCAATGTATCTTACGGAAAAGAAATTACTTCCTGTACTGACACCTATAAGATTCCCTTATCCTAAAACAATAAAAGAAAATCTTTACATTTCCATGTCCGAGATTATCCCGTTGGTTACGCCGTTTATAAGACAATATTCAAAACAATTCATCCAGGATAATATATTTGATTTGTTTAAAAAGATATTTGGTTTCTTTAATTTCTCCAAGGAGAAGATTCTTATCATTGATACCAAGCGTTATAAGATATATCAAACTCTTACAATGGATACATTCATGTCTGATTTGATAAATTCTTTACTGACTGCATACATCATGAATCCTCCTGAGAAGATTAAGAAACTCAATATGGTTATTATCTTCAGAGCACCAAATGCAGATTATAAATTTGATTTATCATTGTTTGAAAAACGTGATATTCAGAGAATGAAAACGATGCTTCAACAGATAGGTGTTCCTTCTGAGATGTCTGCTACATCTGATGAAGATGCTGGTGAAAGTTATGATTCTTTCACCGAACCAACAGAAGAAGTTGATTCGAAATCCGAAGAAGATTCCGATGATAATAACAATGTTGAAGTAACTGAAGACATCAAACGTTTACAAGAATCAAATGATAATGCAACAGCATCAATCAAAGATACAATCAGTCAACTTGCTACACAGTATGGAACAACGAAGACTGATGAACAACAACCGGAGGATGATAATTCCAAGTTGTATAATGTTAAGACAATGGATATTAATGCAACTTTGATTCAACGAATTAATCCTTCAACAGAAGTTGTTAATAACTATAAACGTTTATCAGCTGATATGAAGACCACTGGTCAGGATGATGTCCAGGGTAAGATAATGAACGACGCCATGAAGAAGATGTCTGGTGAAGTTGTTCCTGCAAATGAGAATACTGCAATGAATGCAACGTCATCAGCACGCGAACGTCAGATACGTGAAATGGTTGGTCAAGTTAAACTTAATAATGTTTCATTTAAAACATTGACTGCTATAACGGATGTACCCAAACCACAACCACTCCAACCGTCGCATCTTACTACCACAAATACTGGTGCTCTCAAGGGTACTGGATTTACTCATATTGCACAAGAATATGAAGAGAAGATGCTTGATCGTGACATAGTTGCAACATTCATGAACTTCTCCAAGTTACCTGATGGATTCTATGTTACAAATGTTGAGGTTACCGATATTTCAACAGTAACATCATTGATGAATAACTGGAGAGTTACTCTCAAGAATAAAGCCAATGATCGTCAATCAATAATCAATATCAAAGTTCCAAAGGTAATAAATGGACGTTTCTACAATAATGGTATTTGGTATAATATTGGTAAACAGGACTTCCCGATTCCGATATTAAAAATAAACAAGAAGACCGTTATGTTGACTTCCAATTATAACAAGATTACATGTACAAGATATGATACTCGTTCACTTGTTGATCTCGGTATGTTGGTTAAAGTTATAGAGAAAATGACAGATGAAAATGGTAGAAACAAATACATCAAGGTTGGTAATTCATCCAATACCAATTCAAGATTTGTATCCACGATTGAATATGATGAATATGCTCGTAAGTGGGTTCATTTCATAAACAAGGAAGCAAAGTTGGAATTATATTTCAACCGTGCTCAATGTATGAAAGCATATTCGTTCGTTACAGTACAACCAAACGAATTCTGTTGTGGTATGATCAACCAGGTACCAATTGTAGTTAATACCGACACAGGTAAAACGAGAACAGATGAAACAATCACAGATATCATTCTTCGTACATTACCTGAGAATATTCAGAATGAATACCGTAAACAGAAACCTGGTAAGATGAGTATGTATTCTGAAATTACAATCGGCGTTACTATTCCTTTAGGTGTTGCAATTGCAGCATGGGAAGGATTGACATCATTGCTTAAGAAGAGTGGTGCAAAATATCAGTATGTTGATAATAATTTCAACGATGTAAAGTACATGATCATTCCATTTAAAGACAAGAGGCTTGCAATCGAGAGTTCTATAGCAAATCAATTGATATTTAATGGATTCTATCGTATAAATACAAAAGCATATATGGCATCAGAATTTGAAACACCAATAATGAATTCGAATTCTATATATGTTGATATATTCAATCAGTTATTCTTCAAACAATATTCACAATTAACAACATTCATTACATATTACAACTTCTTTGTTGATGCAATCACATCGGAAGTATGTGATCATTATCATATACCGAATGACATTGCAGGAATGTTGATATATGCATCTAACTTATTGGCTGATAATAACCACACATCAGAAAACAATGCAGCTTTGTATCGTATACGTTCTTCTGAGATAATACCTGCTATTATACACTTCAGATTGGCATTTGCAATATCTAAGTATAATAACAATGTTGGTTCAAAGGCACGTGGTAACAATATTGCATTCAATCCGAATGAAGTAATCAATGAATTGTTGGCAGTTCCTAATGTAGAACCAATGTCCGCATTGAATCCAATGGTAGAACTTCATGCTCGTGAGAATATTACCAAGAAGGGATTCAAGGGTGTTAACTCCGATAGATCATATACACAACAGAAGAGAACATATGAAGATAGTATGATTGGTAAGATGGCCATTTCATCACCAAACAATGCTACTGTTGGTGTTACTCGTCAACTTGTTGCTGATCCAAAGATTGAATCTGTTCGTGGTTATACTTCTACTGATGGTCCTGATACAAACTTCAATGATTTACAACTTGCATCATTCTCCGAATTACTTACACCTGGTACGGTCACACGTGATGATTCTATCAGAACAGCCATTGCAACATCTCAAACATCGCACATTGTATCAACTGCTGCGGCTCAACCTGTATTGATTTCAAATGGTGTTGATGAAATTGTTCCTGCATACCTTACAGAGGAATTCTCATATGTTGCTCGTGAAGATGGTTCTGTATTGGAAATGAATGAAGATTACATGATTATCCAATACAAAAGTGGAAAAAAGAAAGCTATTAACATTGGACACAAAGAATCATTCAATTCCGGTTCTGGTTTCTATGTTGATAACAAACTTACCTCCAATTTTGAAGTAGGTGAAAAGTTCAAGAAGGGTGACATACTCGCATATCATGAAAAGTTCTTCTCCAAGGACTCTGATGGTATTGTAAGAATGAATGTTGGTCCATTGGCAAAGGTTGCGTTCGCTGGTTTATATTCGACTTACGAAGATGCTGGACTTATAACTCCTAAGATGTCAAAGAAACTTGAGACATCTTTATCAATGATGCAATCTCAAAAGATATCTGCAATGGATGATGTTGAGAGTGTTGTTAAGGTTGGTACAGAGGTTGAAATAGGTGATCCATTGATTGTATTCGGTCTTGGTGATACTGGTGATAAATCTGTTGATAACTTCTTGAAAGCATTCCAGACAAAAGAATCAAATGATGTGTTGGATAATGCAAAGCGTATATTCCGTGCAAAGCATGCTGGTAAAGTTGTTGATGTACGTATGTACACAACAAAGAGTATGGATAAATTGTCTCCATCATTATACAAAATCTTTGATGAATATTTCAAAGCAAATATTCAACGTAGAAAGATTCTCGATAAATATGATAAGACAAATTCTGTATATAAATTGGATACATTGTATTCATTACCAACAGAACCTTTGAAAGGTACAACAATCAAAGGACAGACATGTGATGTTCTTATTGAAATCTATATAGAACATGCTGATGAAGCATCAGTTGGAGATAAGCTTGCAATATATGGTGCATCAAAACAAGTTCTATCAGAAGTAGTACCAGAGGGAATGGAACCATACACCGAAACAAGACCCGAAGAAGAAGTTAGTCTATTCGTATCACCAAGCGCAATTTTGAAGCGTATGATTCCGAGTTTGCTTGTAACTGCCTCTGGTAATAAAGTTTTGGTAGAATTAAAGCGTACTATCGAGAAAATGTGGAAAGAATAATAAAAAAAATGGTGGGGGTTTACGCCCCCACCCCAATAACTTATTCAATGAAATATGGTTTTCCATCATTTTCTTCGAAAACGGTTTCTCGTTCTCTGGGTTCTACATTAATTGAATCTGATTCATTTCTGAGGATACCTTTCCAATATCCCTGGATGAAGATTCTCTTATGTCCGTCTTTAGTTGCCTGGTTACGCCAGTGACCAGATACCCACCATAATGGTTCTTTGATCTGATGCGGTCGTTTTTCTCTACCGAATTCAAGATCAGACAGATCGTCAATGGTTATTTGTTTAACATATCTTTTTGGTGCTTTCTTTCCTTTCTTGATAGTCTTTTTACCTATATCATATGGGACAGTTTCACGATGAAACCTTTCTGCTATTACAGGATTCAGTAAAGCAGTTTGGGTTGCATACCATGAAACGAATACCTTTATTACAATTCCATATATATCGTCAAATAGTTCTTCGGGATCGAGTTGTTCTATATACTCATAAAAGGCATTTGATGAACTTATATACATTGGTGAGAACATGAGTTCAAGGTCACTTGTCATTTGTAACGATACTCGCAATCTATGGTCTACAGCTTCAGCTCCTGTAACAGTATTGAACATTCTTATCTCGATAACACCTATCTGATAAATTGCCAATACACCCGTATCATCTTCTTTTTTCCTATATCGTCGTGATGTCTTCATTAGTTCAATGATAGTATCTCGTGGGAAAGGTATGACCCGTCCAACAATTTTTGTTGATTTATCTGGTTCTATTATAAATTCTATATCTGGTGATGGTATCGTATTGGCGATTATTATATCACCTAAAATTATAATTTCACAATCAATACCAGTCTTTGCCGGCTTTGATGGTAATATCTTTCTCATTCTGTCGTATACATCATTTGTTAGATACATTACTTCTGTTGCCTTTGGTTTCGGTTGTAATAATGGAAATAATTGATCTGTTAATTCCACGCATCCTAAACCACCCATAATGTCAAATTCTTTAAAACGCGATTGATCAAGTGCATCGATACATGCCAAAAACACCAGTGGCTTTGAATCATTCATATAAAAACCTCCTTTAAATTTTTGGATATTGAATCCATTATATCATATTAATAATATCTATATGGTGTATAAAAATAAACGCCAAGGTAAGCATTCGCCAAACTCTTTTAAGAAAGGAATGATAATGAATGGCTAAAATGAATTATGGAGCATGGTTCTATAATCAACATAGATATCGTAAAAATAGTCGTGGTACTATTGAAAGCTTCAATGATACCAAATGGGCTACAATAAATGAACGGTTAACAAAGCTCATCGATATGGGTTCATCATTATTGGAAGAACAACCATTCATGGTTAATGGTAACCAAATGGCTTTCAGAAAACTCATTGATTTGATGGGACGTTCTAATTATACTTTTGATGATCTTGATGATGCATTGAAAGAAACATATCGTGTATCATTACAGAATACAATGTCACGTAATCTCGTTAATACTCATGCTGTTATGTTCCATGGTAGTAACGTCAAAGATAGTAATGTTGTGAGTGAAAGTTTCACACATTACAAGATCATCGAAGCACCATATGATCAATTACATTTTGGAGCACGTGATGAATTTATTCGTCAAAAGCTACAAGAAATGCATACAACTCAGAACAAGTATTTTGTTCCTATCAATAAATTCAATTCTTCTGAATTTGTTAAGATACTTGATTTCTCTATCATGTGTACTGTAAATGGTTATTTCTGTAATGACTGTTTGATTGCTATGGATGATAAAGGATTCAAGTTCAAGATAGGATGGCCTTATTCATCAGATGTTGATTTTATTGTATATAAGCTTGATCATGCTCAGGTTATATCAACAAATGTAAATACATCATATATTGAAGATAATGGTATTATACCATACTCCGTATTGGGTGTACAACATCAACATATCGGTTTGAAATGTATTGTCAATATATACGATAAAAACTTTACAAAGACATCTCCTTCTGCACCAAACTTTGGTATATTTACAAAAGAAGGAGTTAAGTTAATAAATCTTCAAAAGATAACTTTGGATACTTTGAAGAGACAAGGAACTGAGAATGTTTCTATCGATATATATGCATTGAAATTCTTCCATGAAGTACCTGACTTATATCCGGCTGTTAATTATGTTGATATTCTCGATAGTAAGATTGTGTATGATGAAAGATATGAATACATTAAGAATCTGAATGGTGATAAGATCGTATCTTCTTCAACAAGTAACTACAATTACTTGGAAACATGTACTCCACCTATTGCAATCGATAGAAACACAACATATTCATTTGATATAATTGTCGAGTGTCTTGCATTATATGACAAGATGATGGTGTATAACAATGACATGTTTACTGTTGGTCAAGGATTGACATATAAGAATGAATATGATTTCTATAATAAATATTTACCAATGTTGGAAAATGTTTATTATAATTTATTACATCTTTTTGGTTCATATCAACAGGGTGCAATATTGACATCATTGGTCGAATCAGAACGAATTAACAAGTTTGAAGAACTCATAACGAACATGAAGAATCTTATTGATCTTCGTGATTTCTCAAAGGTTCAATCATTTGTATTTGATGAACTGTATGGTTCTAATTATAAGAGTACGGTTCTCTATATAACAGAACCTTTCCGTTCTGAAAAACTTGAAACATTTTCAAACATGACCAATATGACAAATAACTATTTTGGTGATGGAGATAATTCAACTCGGTTTAATCGACCGATATCACCGGAATGTTTCATCACATTGCGTTATCACCGCGACGATGAATGTTGGTTATTTGATTATCCCGAAATAAAACATTTCCATGGTATCGGTAATACCTTCTATATCGATACTAAATTAACTGGTACTGAGATATTCAAGTTCTTTGTTCTCTACAGTGATACCGAATCACCTGATGAACCAAACATTGAACATTTTGATCTTGATACTGTTTTGGATTTTGATTTATTTTCAAAAGAAGTAGACAAACATCTTGGATGTATTCGTTATTGGGATGCAGAAAATCGTTTGATGAAGATATCAAAGATGTTGTATGGTAAGTATGATGATGAAACAGTTGTCCAAGTATTATCAAAGATGCTCAAGCGTAAGGTTAATGGTGAAGATATAATAAACGTATATCCATCAGAAATCAACTATGAAGATTCTAATAAGACAACTGATAATCTTGATGATTATACTGTATCTTCTGAACGTGCTCCATTTTCAATAAACTTCTTGTTCTATACTTTGTCAATGTTGAATAATAACGTTGATAAATTACAAGAATACTTCTATAAGAAACTTGTAAACAATAAGTACGATAATAGATATGCTGACATTGATATCTCATCAGTTATATCAGATGAAAAGTATCCTGTAAATTATGCGGAGTTTTGTATATCTCCGGCAATACCCGGTGAAACAACTGTTGCTCCTGATGGACAAGCATATGCTTTTTATGGTTTACCATTATTACTGAATTCTTTAGGTGGTAATATTTATGAACCATATCGTTACGTGTTGAATGTATATAAACCAGATATACAATATCCAATCATATCAGAAAATGGTTTGAATCATGATTTCTACACATCATATGATGATATAACAAAACCTGGATATGATGGACAGATTATATCGTATCATGATGATATTTATCTGGCAACTATGGTAACAAAATATCTGACATCTGTATATGATTACATTTCTGAATTACAAACAAATTACAAAACATCGTTCAATCAAACTTCTACAATATCCGAAGCATTAAAAACAATCAATCATCACATAACAAAGATAAATGAATTCTTACAGAATGCGAATATCGTAACAATCCAAAACATATCAGATCCCAATGATATCATTAATATATTAAATGATAATGCTTTGATTGATCGGCTTGAATTGATTCAATCATTGATAAATAACATCTCAAATGTTATTACATATCCAACAACAAACATTGTTTCATATATAAATTCAACCGTATTGAATACATTGAAATTTGTTTATGTAACAACTGGATTTGACAATGATGCAATGAATCGTGCAAGAATGTTGTATATTCATCTTAAGAAGATAAACACACCAATGAATGCATACCAGTTCAAGAAATGGATTAATAACATTGATCTTCACATTCTTCAGAATCTGGATGATATGTTGGCCGAGAATGAAAATTATAATCTCGGGAATGGTATATTCTACAGGATGTATGAGATACTCAATGATTACAAAACCAGAATCATTGATGGTAATTTACTTGATAATCTTGATACAATGATCAAGGATTTAAGTGGTACTATCAAAACGGATCATATTAATCCATTGATTGAGTATTGTGATGATATGATCAATTCTGTTATATTCGATATCTACGTTATAAATGATATCAATTTCAATAATAATATTGCGTATAATACCAAACCCGCATATGTTGTTATTAAAGTATTGGATGATCCCCATGTAGTTCCACCAATCGGAACGCAACTTCGTTCATCACATGGTCTTATATTCCAACCAATAATTGATTCATATAATGATGGATATCTTATATCATCATTGTCAAACATATGTGAATATGCATTCTTTGATGGTACTCAATTAACGAACCTCACAATGAATATATTGGATATTGATGGTTCTGTTATTGGAACACAAACAGTATCAATTGACTTTACTCGATTATCATCAACTGCAGACAAAGTAAATACATTTGACCAGATAACAAATGTAAATACATCTTCAATTGAATTCCAGAATAATCATGAAACATTTGAAGTTGTTGATGATTTGGTTGTTAATGAAAAACATGCCAAGATGAATTATGAGTTATTGGTAGGAAACCATTTCACACCACTCGAACATGTTGAAGAATTAATACTTGAACCAGAAACATGGCTTCAAGGTTCTGTTGATAGATTAATTATGGATAATCAAACTATCAATAGAATGAGCATGATTGAATTTGGTCATCGTAAATGCAGTGATGTTTATTTTAAACCATCACAAGTAATCCATATTACACCAAATCAAAATGGTTCAATAGATTCTATATATGGTAAATACTTTGAGGGTCAATCAATCTATTTAAAAACCACAGATGGGTTAACTTCTTTCCCTGTTAAAATAACATCAGTTGATCATTCTGTCAACAAAGGTTTTATAGAAGCACAAGTTGATGGATGGAATTCTAAATGGTTCAAGATAGAAGATCCTGAAAAGATTACTGAATATCTCACATCTGATATTGAGTGTGAAATCGTTGATGATAACATGAGAAACTTCTTGGATGAATTCTCACATGATTCATATCCTACATATTCAAATCCTGGATATCAACCAATGAATGTCATTTACGATGAGAACATTGTTGATGCATATAAACTTCCCGGTGATCCAATATTCGTTTCATCAAATGCCGACTTTGTTTATACACGACTCAAGTGGATGTTCAACGAAATTGTTCCAAACAGATTCATTGATGAAGAACATAAGACACATCGGTTCATTTATATTACTAATGGATTTATCAATAATGAATATGATGAATTAAAGATAAACATGATTAATCATGACTTTAATCAAACATCATTACCAGAAAGATACCCAATATTGAGAGATGAACCAAATGATCATGCAGTATGGGAAGCAGAAATTGAAAAGTTTACCTCTGAAAAAGAATCTGCCACAAGAATGGAACAAGCACTCGGAATTCAACGTGCAAGAATTGAAATCGATGTTAAGAATGCAAAGACTGTATATGAAAGAGAACAGGCTCTCATAAGACTTGATGCAATTGATAAACGTATTGAGAAACTGGTTGAGAAGCAAGAACGTATGGATCGATACATTAGACAGTTGGAAAAACCGACAACATGGTTTAATGTCAGATCATACAATGCAGCATTGGTTTACATAGCCAATGGCAGAGCAGATAAATTTTCTCCACATTTCGTATCTAATATACGTGATTTATTATATACAGACAAAGTTGATGTATTCTTGTTTGATTGGGAGAACAAAGAATGGTTGGATCCATCAACATATGACATGACAACAGAAATTGTTGATAATGTTAAGATTGATGAATGTGATGATTATACAACCAATCGTGTATTGTACACATTTACAATTACACCAAAATCTGGATTCCAATATTCAAACAAAATACTTGTATATTTCTCTTATAATTCATCCGATGTATTTGATGATATTACAATGAATCAACCAACATGCAATGTTAGATTCAAACCAATATTGTCGTTGGATGGACCAATCGATGATTATAATCCGTATGAGAATATTCGTATCAGAAAACATTTTGATGGTTATGAGAAATACACAGTTTCCAGTGACGACATTCATATCAAACGTGTTGTTCGTAATGGTAAATATACATACTCACCAACATTCAGAGTTAAAGATATTACCATAATCGATAACAATGGTGAACACACATTCGAAGACATTGACGTTTTCTATGTTCCGAATAAGTTCAAGAATGATGAATCATATGTCAACTTATATAAGCCAATATATAATACTCAAATCCATTCAGAAATAGATTCATTCGAAGAAGGTAAAGAAATAAGATTGATATCAATCGATTCCGGTAATTATGATGGTAATATTTCAGACGTAATGTTCAAGGGTATAACATCATTAGACAACGGCAATCAGGTTATTACAATAACCGGATCAACATTACCTAACTATGCGATTGGTTCATTTGTTTGTACTGTATTCCAATCTGATGAATATGATCCTGTTGGTGGTGTTATAACAGTACATGTTGACCATACCGAGGATGATATATATGGTGAATGGGTTCGTGTACCTTTGGATTATATGACATATCGTGAAGTACCAGATGAGTTCAAGATAGTTATGAAAGAACCTGTAACAGAGAGTGATACAATTGTTATTCTCAAAAATAATTATTCTATCAATGAAGATGATTATGATATGGATATTCATAACGAAGGATTGAATGATCCTTTCACATATTATTATGATTCAAAACATCTTGTACGTATGCCAATATCAAATGTTCGTATTAATGAACATAATGAGAGATTGGTAATTGATATGAATAACAATGACGGCATTCATACAATCACAGCTCCATATATTGGTATCTGTAGATATTCCGCAGCAAAGATTGATAAATCCGGATTGGTTGATCTTACAGGATATTTACCTACACCATTATCTCGTGACAGATATGAGTTCTGGGTAAATGGTAGATGTGTTAAAGACCCAAAGGATTTAATCATTTTATCACCAACATCAATCCAATTATGTAACATGAAATCATTACGAAATTTCGAAGTAATTGAATTGGTTGATGATATCAATACCGATAATGATTTATTCAAACAAGGCAATCTTTATATGGATATCAATGGTAATACATATGGTACATATAAATTGGCATTGTTGAGTAATTCACGTATCAGAAAACAGAACATAAGATACACATTCAATGCGAATACACATTCAAACGTTAATGATCATACCAAAGATATTATAACAAATCCAAACAATAAGGATTTGGAAGGAGATATTCTGAGTTATGTTACATTTGATGATTCATCAACTGATTACAACAGACTGTACAATATTCCTTCGATAAATGGAATAACATTGTTCCATCCTAAGTTACAAGATTTAGGTATTGAAGAAATATTAAATGATGATATAATCAAACAGTTTGACATGGTATGGAAATTGGAAGAAACAACCAATCCATTATTTATGATGACACATCGTAAAGACAACAACAAGGATGATGTTCTTAAGTTGCATATCAAACTGATAACAGAACCTCATTGGAATGGTCTTGATATTGATACAACAGGAATGTATCTTATCTATGCTGCCGGATCGGTCGACAAGTATTTCTCATTGTATATATCAAAAACATCGGATGGTGTTATTAATGATACAACAAATACATTGAAGATTATACCTTTCATAATGCCAGGTACATATGTACTCATAGAATCAAAGTATGCCGGTATGTGGTTACATTCAACATATGAGAATACTAAACCGATTCATATTGTAAATTCAATTCCAGAATAAAACAAATAAAAGAAGGAGTCGGGCCCATTACGGGCCCGATATCAAAAGAACAAAAACCAACTATGGTTTGGGGGAATGCATGTATAAAAGAATCTTAGGGATGAAATCCATTGAAACATCCCTAAGATTAGAAAGGATGTAAACCCAATATGTTTTACCATATTGAGCATTATACTCATGTTAAATAAGGTGAAAGATATATTCCATGTGGGGGCATGTTGCCCCCGTTGGAAATATATATTAAAGAAAAGGAAGATTTGTTGGATTGTATGCAGGTCACAATCCAACCTTAGGTGTTAAAAAAAATATATTCTATATTTAAAGTAATTCCCCAATTACTTTAAATATTATTTTCTTGTGGGATGGTTTATATAAAAAATATATACAGGAGTCAATAATGACTCCTGTATTTGGGAGGATAGAGAGGGGTATAAAAAGTTTTACCCAATTCATAATAAAAAATATATTATGAATTAAAAAGCTGTGTTGATTTACAATGGATATCACAATTGTTGGCGGGATGTACCCCGCCAACTTTCGTGATATGGACATAAAAGAGACACAACATATCGGTTCCTACTGTGTCACATGTGGAACCAATAAAATTTATGACACAGAATATTCATAAGAGCAACACTGATGAATATTACACTTATGTGTTACCAGTAGGATTATTTATTCTTATAGATTGAAGCAATTCTTGTTCAACTCGAGCAGCATCCTCATTGTACTGAGGTAGTGTCGAATTGTTCTGTACAGGTTGAGCATAATTAGGTAATGTATAATCATAACCTCCTGTGTGCTGGGAACCTGTCTTCATACTTCTTAAGAATTCTTGTGCATTCGTTGTCATAACAGAATTCAACATACCATTGTTCTGGGTATCAACAAATCGAAGTATATCGGTTGATTTGGTTTTACGACCCTTGGTAAGATTGTAATATTCTTCACCAGCTCCTTCTTTGGTCCAATCGAACAGAATGGGTTCATTATTGATATTATTATTATTGAATCCATTGAATCGATTACCAAATGGAATTGCCGTAGGATTATATATTGAATTCTTATGACGTATAGCAGTAGACATCGGTGTATCATATCCTGCTTGATGTGCAGCAGCCATTTGCATATATTCCTTAGCACCGGTAATATCATATGGCAATGATACGGGTTTATATGCTTTGGGTTTAACCTTTGGCTTCTCATCTTCACTCTTATCACGAAGAACAACATCACCTGTTATTACACCTTTAAGAATTTCTCTATCGGTGATTTGAGTAGAATGGTTTATATATAACTTAGGAATCTGACAGAATGAGAATTTGATTTTACCAGCATTGAATTCTTTAAGTGCTTCCTCATATGAAAGCCAAGGATAATCAGAATCACCATATTTACCCAAAGATACATCGATTGCTTCTTGGATTATCTTGATGGCATTGACATAATCCTGTTGGTTATAATAACAATTTCGAATACTCTTTAATTTTTCATAAGTACGTCTACGAATATCATTATTATACAATGAATCATTGGATATATTATATGGATCATTTGGATCAGGACGAACAATCGATACCTCCATCTCTTCTTTTATTTTGGCTTTCTGTTCGTCTGTTATTTTGAGTATGATTACATCATTACGAGAAGCCTTACGTCTATCAGCAGCAATACTCTTCTTCATAATTTCCTTATGTTCTCTGAGTGCTTCTTCCGTTAATTCTTCTTCGTCATCAGTACCAAACTCTTCACGGTTTCGTTGAGCCCATCTCAACTTAACCTCCGCCATCATCGTATCATCGATCATTGGTTGAATACCATCCATCATTTGATCAATGATCTTATCAAGTTCATCAACTGAATACACGTATTTGATTTCTTCGTTATTCTCTGACATGTGACAATACCTCCTTTGTGTATTTCATTATAATCATATATTTATCTATATAATGAATATTATTTCAAATCGGTTTCATCAAGATCGAAGTATTCTTGTATTGGTATAATTGTACCGTATGTTGTATTTATTTCTCTGATTTTCAAACATACATTCGCAGGTCCATTGAAATATGTGTTCCATCCGAATACGTTCCTTGAAACCCAACGAAAGTTGTTTTGATTATATGCATGATTCTTCCATTCAACATTCCCAGAATCAAACATATGATTCTTGAATGCTACGATAGCACCATCCATATCTTCAGCAAATACAATACAGGTGCCAAACCCAAACAGATCTTCATAGTCATACTTGACAATGAAGGGTTTCATATCATTCACCTTCTTTTGTTTCATCAACCTCTTCTTCATCATCCGCAACAGATGAATTATCACCCATCATTTCAGACATTGCAGACATCATTGTCATAAACTCCAACATCTTTTGTGTTTTAGGAGATAACTTGGGTTGTGTGTTTGTGATTTGTCCTGTTTCATCAACCTTATACTTATTAATATTCTTACGACGTTTCATTTTAAAACTCCTCTGCTTTCTTTTTATTCTTCCAAACATCTCCATGCATCAAGGATACAAATCTTTTTTCTCTTCCTATGTCAGACAGCTTTTCATATGAATAAGAAGCAACCTTAAATTTGGTTTCTTTGCCATGATCATAGAATCCAAAATATAATGCATCAGTATCCATACTGATAAGAAGCATTGGTATTATTTGAGTATCCTGTATTTTGACAAGATACGGATGTCCTACCTTAAAGAATTCTTCATCAAAAGGAGGTCCAACCTCACGACACCAATTATATTCATAACAACCATCTTCATCATCATGTTTGAATAAACGAACTCTTTTACGGGTCTTCTCACAAGACCCATCGATCTCGTATACGACACCAGTACCCGTATCTTCAAATCTGAACTTTGTATCAAACCTACAAAGGAAATTGACAGAAAACAAATCAACACCTTTTTTGGTTAATACCTCTTCAGGAGTACCATAATACTCAAAAGTCAAAAGATACTCATCATCTTCATTGAAGTTATTGTACACAGAATACTTTTTACCCATGTACTTGATTTCCTGGTATATAGGATTCCATTCTGCCATATTAAATACCTCCTTATTATTATTCATCTTCATCAAGATCCACGCATTGTATACATAGAATCATTCTTGTTTGTGACCATAAGGTTCGTTTCAACTTATAATAATATTTGTCAATAATATGTCCTTTGAACAATTCATCCTTACTGACACATATTCTTTTAGCGTTTCGATACTTTCGTTTGATGTAGTCACGTACTTTACTGAGATCCGAAGATACATATACAAATGATGGATCTTCTTCAGCGTCAAGTTTTTCAACCGATAGTACATACTTTCTTACCATTAGAAACAACTCCTTCTATATTGGTTTTATTGACATTAGAACATAAGAACATAAAATCTTTATAATATATTCTATATATTCCCCCCGTCTATTAAATTATATATAGATTTAAAAATAAAAAATAGAAAAAGTAGAAAGGGATATAGAGAAATCCATATCCCTTAAAACAATATTACCACCAATGATGATCTTTAACCATCTTATTTACATATTCAGATGCCTGTTGGCAAGCATTTGAATACTCTCTAACGAACTCACGGAGAATCTTTGCGGCCTCTGGGTTCTTTACTTTATCAGGGTCTGCATATTCGAAGTTCTCGCAGAACCCAACATATGAACACTTATGACACTCATGATCACTACAATCGTGAGTGCAGTTAAAGCAAAGATTTCCTCCTGCACTGGGATGTTCCTTACGGAACTCTGTTAATGTCTTAAACATAAGACCTCCTTCTCATGGGTTTAATTGGTTTTCCTTCCAAAAATATTGAGATTCGAAGCAACGTGTTTCTTTTCTCATATTAATAATATATATTTGAAGATAGAGTATATTAGAAGTTACGAACCGAACCATAAGTGTTTATAATAGAATATTCTATTAAATCAGAATACGAAAGTTGGTGATAATAAATGTCAGGATTGATATTTGATGAGCAATCATTGATAGATCAGCAAGTATACAAATATGATGAATATCTACATTCTCGTGTTAACAAATATACCGGTGCAGGAAGAATAATTGTTAAGTATTGGAATATTAATGATGCCAATACAACAACATCTCTTGGTATGGATACTCATTATAGAATACTTGGTCAGGATTCTCCATTAAGATATGATGAGATCGATAATATGGCTTTCATAGGATTCTCTCCTTTACAACCAGAAGAAAAACAGGCTTCTACTACACAAGTACGAAACTATAGTCTATCTGGTGAAGCATTTGTTATTCCTGGTACAATAATGCCTAAGGAAAATGATTTCTTCATTGTAAAGCATCTTAATATGAACCATTTATTCCGTGTTACTCAAGTAACTCAGGATGGTTTAAATACCGATGGTTCTTATAAGATAAACTATGAATTGTTCTCAACCAATCCCCAAGAGATAGAATGGTTGGATAAGCAAACAGTAGGTCACTACATAATGGATTTACAAACCATTGGTGGTGAAGATCTTACACCAGTAATAGGAAAAGAAGATCATGAATTGCGTTCCCGTCTTATCCGGATGGTGAACGATATGATTGAGAATTACAAATCTCGTTTCTATGATAACACACATAACTGTTTCTTGTTACATTTAAATGGTCGAACATTGTTTGATTTATGTGGTAACATGTTCATGGCAAAACATGGTGTTATGATTGTTGACAATATGTGTGGAAATATTGTTCTTAATCCGAATAAGATTCGTGATACAAGAATGGATCAACTATATCAGTTATCTCCATACAAGTGGATTGAAAGAGATGCACCAACACGTTATATAGATACTTTCAAATATCATATAATGAAAGGATATGATTATCCAGATTCTTCGTTTGCTATGTATGGTACAGATGTTGATATAATGATTCCTACTCCATCATGGTGTGAATCACCTAACTGTGAACCATTCTTCCCCGATGAGTTGGTTCAGATATTTGAGAACGAAGCAGACATTCGTGCATGTAAGATAAATGATTGTAAATGTTGTCCTCATCGTAGTGATTGTCCGAGACACTACAAATGTCAACGATATGATTATGTATCTATTATACATGATTTCATCTATGGAAGACTCACGGATATACACAAATTATCTTTGTATACTGGAGATCAATTATTTGATAATAATGATCACCAAGCAATATATCTGTGGAGTCCAATTATTATATACATCATCAAGCAAGTATTAAAAATTAAATAAGGAAAGGAAGATTTAAATGAACACTACTAAATGTGGCGGTTGCACATTTAATGTGAATACAGATCCATGTAAGTGCCCTATAGTTCCTCCGAATTATCCATTCAATAGACCTGCTCGTGACTCATACACATTCTGTTGCTGTGGTCCATCAAACCCTTTGAATGGTAAAGATCCTATAACGACCGCATATCCTTCATCGGGTATGTTCAAGGGTTCTGCATTTGCAATGTTCAATGGTGATCCATACATAATGGATTCTACCAATATGACATATGGACAGGTTCTTGTATATTCTGAGAATGTGTATACCAAAGTATCCCAACGTGATGATTTGTCATGTATCAATCTTGCTGCAAGATTTGACATGACCGACACATCTTTGAGTAATACTGTTAGAAATGATTTTCTTAAACAGTATATTTCAAGAAAGTATCTTGAATTGTCAGGCGTATTACCTATAATCAAGACACAATACAAAGTACGTATACATTATACTATCAGAGATATCGATGGTGGAACAATCAACTCAACTCATGTTGATACTGTTATAAAGGATTCTAATTTCCATTTTACTGATATCAAGGATAGATACGTTCAGTCTATGAGAGGTCTTGTTGTTGAAACTATTCCTGCTATTACATACCAGGGATTATACAACATCACAATCGATAAGGTTGAACTCATCGTTGAGGTAATTGATACAAAATCACATCTTGTTGATGCAATGAATCCTTTCTACACATTCGTCAATAATAATGCTGAGATCACTCTTCATAATGATATCATTGAACCTACCGAGAAAGATTCAACATTTGTTATCGCATCATGTGATGTTATGCGTTCATTTGATTATCAAGCAAACATAACCAACAGACTCCGTATATCATTTACTGCATTCACATCTGTACCGATTGCATGTGGTGATACTATGGGTATCTGGAATGCATTGAATGAACCTACTGATGCTGTTATTGCACAACTCAGAAATGAAGTTACTGCACTTGAAGACGAAGTAGCCGCACTTCATACACGTGATGAAGAACTCCAATCAGAGATCGATACTCTCAATGGTCAAGTTACACTCAATACAAATAACATTGCATCGTTGACTGCACGTGTTGCAACACTTGAAGCAGCTAATGCTGCAAAGGATACATTGCTTACCGAGATTATTTCTCGTATTGAAGCACTTGAAAGAATTCCTCTTGCACTTGTTTCATATGGCGAAGGTGTTGAATTCAAGAGATCACAGATCACATGGAAAATGTATGGTGAACTGTATCAAGCAACAAGTAACTTTACTGCATCTGGTGACTTCATGATGGATGTTGGTCTGGGTAAACTGGTTCCTGTTGTCAAAGATGCTTCTGAATATGATGGTATACTTTCAAGAGTATCATCTGTTGAAGAGACTGCCAATACTGCATCTACTGATGCTAATGCTGCAACAGAAGCAGTTTCAAGTTTGACAACAATTGTTGAAGGTCATTCTGAAGCAATTGGTAAGTTGACTACTGATGTTGAAGAATTAAAGCATAATCCATAAACGAAATAAATACTCACAATAGTTGGGTGGGGTTTTACCCCCCACCCATTATATTTTATCAGAAAGGAATGATTTAAATGGCAGAGCATAGAATCAGTATTGATGTTGTTGATATGACTGTACCGATACTCAATCCCACAAACATTGCTATCATAAATAAACCAAATCCTGTATATGGTTACTCAGCAAATGCAAGAGATGTTTATTTGCTTATGCAGATAATGAACTACAATATCTATGAAGCCGGTACAAAAAAGATCATAAATGGTACAAACTATTATGATTACTTCCCTGAAGAAGGTAGCGGTGGCGGAGGAGGTGGAGGTGGATCCATTTCCGTTGATACACAGGTTGATCCATCATCAACAAATCCTGTACAGAATTCCGCAATATATAGCTTTGTAAATTCATCGGTTGCAACCAATACAGCTTACTATGTATCTAACAATGGTGATCCGTTTACATCTGTTGAAGAGTTGGAAGCATACACTGGTGAAGTATCTAACAATGACTATGCATTTGTTACCGGTGTTGATGAATCAGGTAATACATATTATGATCGTTACAAAGCAACGGTTGCTGATGGTAATGTAACATGGGCAAAAGAATATCGTCTCAACAATTCAAGTTTTACCGCCGTACAATGGGCGGCGATTCAGAGTGGTATTACTGCTGATGATAAAACACATTTGAATGAAGTAATTGCGAAGGTTGCCGGTATCAAGTTGACTGAAAACAATTGTATTGAGATGAACGATGATGCTCGTCTCTATATAAGTTCTACAACACCTACTGGAACTATTCCTGAAGGTTCATATGGTATCGGCTTTTGATGTAAGAGGTGATATAGTATGATTAAAAAATATACTAATAACTCTTGGGAAGAATACGGTTACGAGAAATTAGAAACCGTAGATTCTGTAGGTGGATACAGAATGGGTTTCAATGGAAGTGGTGAACCGTTAGATGATTACACCATTAAAGGTGGAGTATTTCAAACCAAAAATTTGTGTACATTAATGCTGGAGGGTGTTTTCATAAATACAACAAACGGAACTGAAACCACAAATGCTTCATATAAATCTTCTCAATTTATACCTGTTGATTTTGATAATATACCAGAATATGTTATCAATGCACAAACATTGACCTGGTGTCACATTTCTGCATATGATGCTACACGGAAATATTGTGGTAGAACAAATGAAAATAGACCTATCGGTACTATTATAAAATCTGATTCATTCACATATGGAACTCCTGCATCTACTGAACCTGTTAAATATATTCGTATATGTTGTAATAAATCATCTGTTGACGTAAAGTTTTCTGAAGCTGTTACACCAAATAATATTATTCCCGTTCAGGGTACAGGCGACGAAGTTAAGATTACTATAGATCAACCACTTCGTGCGGTTGATTCAGAAAACTACGATACAATTGATTTGGCTACTAAGACGTATACGAAACGAATCACTGATGAAATTATCCTGACGGGTGATGAGAATTGGGAAATAGCAGGAGTGTATTCGTTAACATTCTATTTTGTACGTGGTCCCTACAGAAGAGCAAGTACTGCTTGCGTAGGAACATTGGATTCTGTTATTACTTACAATGGAGATTATCTTTATTATGGCTCTTATGTTGTGCAATTGAAATTTCACAACGGAAATACGTCTTATACGGTAGATGATTTGAAGGCTTATTTGAAAGAAAAATACTTATCTGGAAATCCGATAAAGGTTTGGTATCGTGTGTCTGACAACGATGTTAAAACACAAACCCTATCCTCAATTCCTGACGGCTTAACAGGAGTAATCGAAGGTACAGTCACACAGTCCGGAACTCCTACCCCTGATAATCCAATCGATCCTGTATTCAACGGCACACTTCTCCCTAACGGAAAATATCAGGTTTACAAGACATATAAAATCCCCATTTCATCAGCCGGGCAGACTAAGAACATCTACCTCGGACAAGTTCCTACTACCAGGAAAATAAAAAAGCTGGTGCTGACGGGGGAGGAAAATTTCTACAAGTACCCCTATGAGCCACAATGGGCTTGGAGGATTACGATTAATGCGATGCCCGTCGTTCATTATAATAATCTTACAAGCCTGTCAAATAGTTACTTAGGCGTTGGCGCAAGAAATTTCTCTAATGTCAAAGAAGCGCCAGATAAAAGCGTATTTACAAGACTTAATGGTGACAACCTGTTCATCATGGATATGCGTTTCGCTGAGGTCGCTGACTTCAAATCCTACCTTGCGGAGCAGTATGCAAATGGTACCCCTGTCATAGTATGGTATGTTTTAGCTGAACCCGAAGTAGGAATATTCAATGAACCATTGATGCAGATAGGAGAGTATGCAGATTCAATAACATATGAACAAGCCAACGTACCGATACCTACATCAAAAGGAGATACTTCATTAGTTGTAGCAACCCATGTACCACCATCCGAAGTAACCATCAGTTCATCTGGATGGCATCTTCATAAGAATGCCAAAAAGTATCATGATGGTAAATGGGAAGCTACCAGTTGGGAAGGTTTCCGTGATATGGTAATTGACGGTACCGCTCCTCAAGTATATCCATTGGGTACAATCCTTTATGATGATTGGGGTAATACCAATTCTACAGGATTCCAAATAGTTGGTTATGATGTTGATGAGTATATGGATCCAGATATGACTGCACAAGGATATACACATAATTGTGTTCTATTAGAAGAAAAGTTGAATTATAGTATGATGTATGACATGAGTGGGGCTTGGTTATATCTGGAGAAACCTTTGCCAGCGGGTTCCTATAGGTTCGGTTATGGGGATAAAATTTGGATATTTACATCCACTGCCAATGTGCCTCAATTTGGTCAATTGGCAATGACCAGAACTAATGATACCACTCCAAAAAATATTCAAGGATATGGGTTTGTAGGATCGGAGACGGCATTATTTGATGTAATTGCTACGGAATGGGATGAGTCTACCCCTTGTGTGGATCTGGGTAAAGTAGTTAATAGTACTACGGATTCCGATATCAGTCCATACGGTAAATTGAACCACCAACAAGCTGTTATAGGGGGATCCAATACTTATTATTCGTCTATGGTTAGGCAATGGTTAATTGCTGAATCCCCCAAAGGACAATGGTGGGTACCCATGACAATCTTCTCCAGACCTTATGCATCTTATACTACTAATACGGATGGATGTTTATATAGATTAAATGCTCATTTCAAAAATGTTTTGGCAACTCCTGCAATAACTTATTGTACTAATACATTGTTTGTAAGTACTTCTGTAAATGGGGAAAATTTAGAATGTGGTACAAGTTATATTGTGAGAGATAAATTGTTTTTGTTGCATCAATATAACGTTTCCGGCAACAGAGATAGTATATTAGAATATTATATAAATGCTGATAATACTAAACGTCAAAAATACAATGCCTCTGGAAATGCTGGTTATTGGAGGTTAAGAGACGAATCTTCCAGAGCCGTCATCATGAATACAGTGAGTATATACACAGCAGGATTTCCTGGGGGTCGAGTTTGTAATGCTGGATTTGGATGTCCTGCTGCATGTGTAATCCAGGGAATCCCTGGATCACGTAATGTAGTATACACAACATCAGATGGTGAAGTTTATACAACTTCGGATGGTAAACCTTATAAGGTTTATCAGGATTAATAATTAAAGGAGGTTATCATAATGGCAGATAATTTAGTTCCTTACAATGGAAACTATTCAGGTTCCAATATAGATAGGATCTTAGCAAAAGCGGATTCTTCCCAAACATTTACTCAAGAAGAAAAGGATGCCATTGCAGCTATTCCAAATACATATCTCAAATTGGAAGATATTCCTGTAATGACACAAGAGGAGTATGATGCTCTTGAAACAAAAACGGCGAAATTCTATTTAATAATAGAAGATGCCGATTGAATAGGAGTGATCCGAAATGATTAAATCAAAAAGGCCTAATACTGCTGATGAATATGGTGATATAGGATTCATACAGGCAAAGGTTGGTGATGAATACAAAAACATTGATCACATCTATGATTCTGATGGTAATATTGTTTTCCAACAAGGATATTTGAATGAATATCAGGGTGCTGATGACTTTAGTATTCCTGCTATTGGCAAACCATTGGTTGATTACACTATTTATGGTAACACTAAACAAGATGGATTACCGACTCCTGATTCGCCTATTGAACCGGAGTTTGTGGGGGAGAGGACAGGAAATTTGTTTGATAAAACCACTCTCGGAAACGGCATTTACTTAGCGGCGAATGGTAATAAGTACGGAAATGTTACAAATGGAGTACGTTCGGATGTAAAAATCAAAGCCTTGCCAAATACTGCTTATACACTTTCAGTGCAATCAACGGCAATTGTGTCGCTGAGAATTCTTGAATGGAGCAACGGCACGTTCGTTAAGCAAACGCCAAAGTACAACATATCCGGCGATATAAGCCTAACTGTGACAACAGATGCGGAAACGGCTGAAATTGCTTTTAACATCGAGGGTGCAAACGCGCAATACGCAACGAATATAATGCTCAACTTTGGTACAGAAGCACTCCCTCATGAACCCTATGGATATAAAATCCCAATTACAAGTGGTGGAAATAACCTGCTTGATTTTGAACAATTAAAAAACGCTCCGCCAGGAAAAATAGGAACTGCTGATGTCCCTCACCTTCTCATATTACAAATGAAACCTAACACATACTATACAATAGCAAGCAATGGTTATGGAAGTATATATGCGACCCCTGCGGATTTATATAGGTCTATTTATGTCAATCGTTCAATTGGTGAGTATTCTGTAAACAAATCAAACCCTATTACAGTATTGACGGATGATAGCGGCAATGTAAATATTGGATTCTTTGATGATAGAACAAATGCCCAACAGTATCTGAATGGAGAAGCACAAGTGTGGATAAACGAAGGTAGTATCCCACTCCCATATGAACCCTACATAGAACCAATTAACACAAACATCTATCTTGAAGAAGTAGAGAGTACAAGGAAGATAAAGAAATTAGTGTTGACGGGGGAGGAGATTTGGGGCAAAGACGCCAACTTTGACAGCATAGATGATTATTTCTATACCGACCCCATTTCTGGCTTGATGCGTAACTCATCGGCTATAAGTAGTCACTTTATCTCTGGAAGCAGAGGCATAGTCGACTCAGTATGGATAGGCGGGAGTGCAAGCGCCCCACGGATTGTCGTGGAAATCAGCAAACTATACACTGGAGTTACCTCAGCCGATGACAGAGCAGCGAGAATATCCAAATTCAAATCCTACCTCTCCGCCCAATACGCTGCAGGAACACCAGTAACTGTCTGGTACGTCCTCGCAACTCCCGAAACCGCAATAGTCAACGAACCCCTGTGCAGAATAGGCGACTATGCGGATTCAGTGGATTTCAGTCAGGCAGGGGTGGAGATACCGACATTAAAGAAACCGAGTACCACGGTTATTGATGTGGAGACAAGTGTTGAACCCAGTGAAATTGATGTAACATACCGAGGTTCAACAAAACCGAAATATGATCTGTTCTTGGCAAAGAATGGTGATTCATTTGAAGCCAAAGACGGACAATCATTATACATAGGAGGTAATCCATAATGGCTGGATATGTTTCTAAATTTGCAACAGGTGCAACGATTGAAGCAATATTGGATAAAGCTGATAAATCTCAATCTGTATCCGCTGCAGAAAAGACAGCATGGAATAACAAACAAAATGCTCTTACATTTGATACTACACCAACAGAAGGTTCAACCAACCCGGTTACATCTGACGGAGTATATAAAGCAACTGTGAAGACATTGACATATACGGGTACGGGTGAACAAACCAACACGATTACATTTCCGGATACTCCAACTGTCATTCTCAGTATTGATGGTATGGGTCTGGAAAATGGTTATGTATCATTATCATCATTCAGATTCGGTGCACAAGCAGTAAATGGTTGTTACTTTAATACACAGAATTCTCAGAATGGTGAGATAAGACTTCGTGCATCAGTTGATGGCAATACATTGACACTGAGTATGGGTGTAGATGCAGGTGCTGTATGTAACACACTTGATGAACAATTCACCGTTGTTTATATATAACCAAAAAAAAAAATATACACGGTGTATATGGATTGAAGTAAAAGAGGTGCGAAATAATATGTCGGTCTTATATAAACAGGGTATCAGAGAATACACAGGTTCATTGAAAGGTTGTTACTGTGTTTCCATTGATGGTTCTATTTGGAAAGATGGTGTTAAAGTATTCCCATCAGAGGTAGAAAGACTTGAGGCAACCAAGGGTATGACGAAAGAAGAAATTGAAGCATACTATAAACAACTTCCTATCAATCAAATCAATTCAAATATACAAGAATAAAAAAATATATTGGGGGCCATCACGGCCCCCAATAACTTATTCGATGAAATACGGTTTTCCGTCATTCTCTTCCAAAACGAGTTCCCTTTCTCTCGGGTCAGCAGTCTTAGTATCACGGGATATTCCTTTCCAATATCCCTGGATAAAGATTCGCTTATGTCCATCTTTAGTTGCCTGGTTACGCCAGTGACCCGTGACATACCAACACTGTGTCTTCCTTGTAAAGATCTTCTTGATCCGTTCATCACTGTCAATAAACTCATCAGTCAGATACACCACCTTCTTATATCGTATTGGTGGCTTCTTCAGATTTTTCTTATTTGTGGTAGTTATTGGTTTTTCAACGAGCTGTGTCTCTCTATGGAATCCTTCTTTTATCACAGGATTTAACAAAGATACTTGAATTCCATACCACAGTTTCAGAATTGAACGTACCAGCCTATTCATCTGATCCTCTGAGAACATGAGGGGATTGTATTTCCTCATTTTCTTCTGATAATCAATAGATGATGAGCATCCGTATAAACAGATCTGATTCATCATGACTATTTCTTCATTATGTGGCATTACACCAAACACAACATACAAAGATATATTCAGTGGTCGATTATATGTGAACATTACCACACCTAAACCAGTGAACATTAGGTCATCATTAGGATCAATTAAATCGACGGAACTCTGATAATCATCGAGTAGAGCAACTCTTACTGTTGGATGAACTGTCTTGTTCTGTTCGGATTCCAGAATTTCAATGTTAAAGTCTGTCATGGGTACTGTCTTTGCAAATAATATATCTGACGGAATACCAGCTTCAGATATATTGGTATTTGACTTATCGCATATATCCATTAATTTATTACCAAACTCATTGGTGATTTTTACATCATGTGTCGGTTTGGTGATTAATCGTTTTTCGATCTTCTTCATTGATCCAAAATCAATTTTTCCTGAGAGGCCAAGTTTGGTTAGTTCTTCTTGTTTTTCAATCGTACGGGCTTTCATTTTTATTCCCCCATTTTTATTCGATTCGATTCTTTATGACTTTGATGTCAATAGGAACTATTGTTGGTGATAATACTATATTACCACGAACAACATTGTCATGGTAATCAAGTAATACATCTGAACATGTAAATCCGTTTGGGCATGTATTGTCTGCCAGTGTTCTGAGAGCTTTCTTCATCTCATTCATGACAGGTTCTGGTGGTGTACCGTAATCAAGTTTCTTCGACAGTCTTTTTATTGTTACGATGAACTTTTTTAGCTGCTTTCGTTCTTGGTTTCTTTTCATCGTTTTCTGTTTCTTCTTCCGTCTCTTATTCATTGGCTTCGCTCTCCAATATCTTCTTCCACCTTTCAGTATATTCTTCCAGCATATCTTTTAAAGGTGGATTAGGTTTGTATCTTCCACCGAAAGAAGTATGATAAGCAGGCAATAAATGTTTGGCTGAAAGAAACATCTGTTTTGGATAATATGCTTCCGCAACTCTTTTAGTCCATTCCTCTTCAGAGGAATGGTGGAAGAAGTATCTGACATGTCTTCGTACATTAAGTATATAGCTCGGTTTTGGAGTGATTCCTGAATACAGAATTTTTCTCCCAATATGACGCGCTATTTCATTTGCACAATAATTAGCACCTGCTCGTTTAACGCCGTAGTATTTATGCTTCTTTTTAATTCTTTTATTCATGTTTGTCACCTTCCGAAGTATCATGATTAATCCCATCATATACATGATTCGGATCGAGTCCGGATTTCTCTATTATTCCAAAATGTATGAGTTGATATTCTCCGGTTGCAATATTACCCACCATGAATGGGTAAAGTACTGGCTCTCTCATAATACCAACCATTTCATTCCAATGAGTACCCACATCCGGAATAAGAATATCAGCATACCATTTTTCGTTATCCACATATATGTTTGATATTACTCCATGTGGTTCCATTGGTAATATTAATGTCTTGACAAGATCATCTTTCCAGCCACCTGTCAATGAACCAATCCTGCATCTGAAATTTCTTGTTTCAATCAAAGAATTTATTCTCTCATCTTGAAGCATCTTCCTGATACATTCTGGTGATGTCTTTATACTCCACAATATTGGGAGTTTAATTTTATAAGTTGACATGATTATTCCTCCTTTAACAATTTCCAAAATTCGCGTTCTTTGTTACACTCCTCTTTTAACCATTTCCAGAATTCACGTTCTCTCATTTTTCTACGACTTTTTCCTCTTTGAGAAATTTGTATGTTGATTTTGTATAAGTATATGAGTTATTATCCCGATTAATTCTATAATGCCAGAATCGTTTAAGATTGATACGAGTTGGGGGTTTACCCCAACTCATAAACAATTCTTTTGTTGATTGAAGATCAAGAAACTGTTCTAATGGCGGATATACTTTCATCATCGGAATGTTTCTTTCATAAAGCATCAATTTTATTTTCTTTTTTCTGATGCGTTTATTCATCGCCTTTCTCCTTAAAGTTTATCATCATATCATCATTCTCACTAAAGAGACGATTTATTTCCTTCTTGAGATCATCCACTTTCTTCTTAGCTGCTTTATATTCTTCAGAATCAGAAGGATAGTCAAACATTTCTTTTTTATATTTCGTACGTGTATCAATGAGCTCTTTTATTGTTTGCATCTCATCATATATGGAACTCTCCATACGTTTTGCTTCCTCGTCGACCGAATCCGTGTGATAAATGTTATCAAGATCCATTTTAGCAATTTTCATAATTGCTACTTTATCGAATACTTCACCTTCTACTGTATTACATATAACTTGGAATTCTTCTATTGGTAATTCTGTTACTGTTATTCGGAAATCATAATCACCATAAGGCTTTCCGGAATAGATACGGCTTCTTATTGTGTTATATTTACCATATTCATCAGTATCCATGGGTTCCTTTTTACAAATCTCCCACCTATTCTTATATTTATCGAATTTTTCTTTTACACTTTTCTGATCATCCGGTTCATCATCAAACACACCATAAAAATGTATACTCTGTGTCGCATAATCTTTTGGTCTTTCTCTGCTATAAATTAATACTGCTTCATCAAAAGATGTAGCAAATATAATCACTACGTCAGCATTATAACCAGTCTGAGTATTGAATACATACATTTTCTTATCTTTCATTTCCATTAGTAGTACCTCCTATTTCTCATTTTACAGTTATTACACATCTCTTTATAGTTTCTTTGAAATCCTGTTCTGATAAACGGATATCAGAAATACGATGTAAATCACGGTCTTCTACGAATATATCGATTGTTGATGTGTTACCGCCGCAACCGAATACAAAACAACCAACGCCTGAAATGGTTGAACCATTCATCAGTGTTATGTTGTAATGCACCTCCTTACAAAGAATCTCTTTAAGTTTTTCATTAAAGATTAACGTATTCTTATCGATAATATCGAAACGGTTGGTTCCAATAACAACAATCTTCTTGTTCTCCTCATAGTCTTTGATCATTCCGTTTTTTATGTCACGCATGCTATCACTCCAAAAGTCATCTATTGATTCCCACATATTATTTCCTCCATTCATCGATTACAGTGGTATCTGCTTTGTAACCCCAGTGTTCACCACCTGGGATAGTTCTGTGTTCTGATATTATTGCCGGAGGTTTTTGTAATATGAATTCATCCTTCGGCTTCAGATGTCTCGCAAAACGGAGATGCTGGTAAAACGGATACTTGTTCCTGTGTTTATACATATACTTCAAAGCACGTTTTATATTTTTCTTTCTCCAAACATGAACACCATTTCCATTTGGATCAAGAGATGTGAAATACATTCTTGGGATTAGATAATGCTTCAACAGATTATTCTGAACAATGATATCTACCTCTCCTCTTGTATAAACATTATAGCCAATACGCAGAGGGCTCAAACGAGCCCTCTTTTTCTTAATGCGTTTATTCATTATCAGCATCCCCTTCATCATCGTTTAAAAGATCTTTTATTCGTTCACGTATTTCGCGACAAAGATAGGATGTCAAAGGACATCCTATACAATTATTATCGCCGGCTTTAAGTTTACATCCAATACCAACTGCCATATCTAATACAGCAGCCATTGAATGCTTTTTGTTTTCGAATGAATCCATTAGAGAAGAGACTTCTTCTAATATGATTTGCTCTTTTAGATCGTAGGCCATTTATTTTCCTCCTCTAATAATTTATGAAACTCTTCAAGAAGCATTTGTTTGTATTTCTCCTTGAGCTCTTCCATCGTTAACCCATGATATTCTTCTTGTGTGATGAACCTTACAACTTCAACGAAGTAAGTCAATGGAATATCGTCATGACTTCTTGTTATAGAACTTGATCCTTTATATTTTATATAATTAATTGCATCAACCGTTGTTATATACCAATTCAAGAATTCATCATCGAGTGTTATTTCAAATTGTAATACAACACATATGTTTCCATGTGATACATTTACGGCGTAATCGTACGCTTGTTTTACGCCGTAATGTTTAGACATTGCGTCGATTTCATCTTCGCTCATAAGAACCTGGATAGCACTTGGTTCTGTTTCGGATGGTTTGGTACATCCAAGCTTCATTAAATACTTGGATGTATCCTTATCATAGCATTCGAGATTTGACCAATAATGTTTATGTGCTTCTTCTGGATGTTTGTGTATGTTATCACATACTATCATTATTCATCATCCCCCTTGGTTAATTCACCATTTAACCAATCACAACATTTCTGAGCTATTTCTTCTGAGCTGAAACATACTTCATTTCTTTTTACCAATCTCATCCAGGCTACACAATACTTGTGAGTATCTATGCAGTAATATACAGAATACCTTGTTTGACCGTCATACCAAACCGGATGGTAGTCTCTGTCATGACACCATTTGAAAGCCAATAGCTTATTGTTGAACTGTGCTAATTCGGAAGCTCTTCTTGCGTATTCTTCACTTAGGTAGTTTGTATAGGGATCCGGTTTATCACACCGATATGCATAATCATAATCTAAACTATTTTTAACAGTTTCTATTTCCCCATACGGCCCAATGAAATAAATGCTACCACCCTTGTCGAATTGATTCTTATATTCAGCAAGGACATCTGTTGGTTCCCCTTTAACTTCTGCAATGATTTTATTGGCTTCTTCTATCATTGCAGTAGCTTTGGAAATCATTTCCTCAGCTTGTTTAATTCTTTCAGTATTATTCATCTTTATCATCCTCCTTTTTCATCTCACTGTTTAACCAATCGCAACATTTTTGTGCGATTTCTTCAGTGCTGAAATATACTGTGTTATTGGAAATAGTGCTGTATACAGCATGACCATACGAATGATTGCAAGAATCATAATATATAAAATGTTTTGATTCTTTATTGTTATTCCAATCAGGTTCATAATCCCTGTCATGACACCATTTGAAAGCTAAGAGCTTATTGTTGAATGACGCAAGTTCCAACGACTTCTCAGCATACGTCTTGTCGAAAAAGTTATTGAAATAATTCATGTTCTCGCGATGATTATGATTAATATACTCGGAAAAATCGTTGTCATTCATCGCGCAAGTGATTTTGCCTGTTTCGGTAACATAATATAGATCATGGTCATGCTTACCGAACATATCTTTGTATTCAGCAAGAATGTCTTTATCAGCTTCCTTGGCGGCTTTGATTTTATTGAGAAGCTCCGTTGCTTCTTTAATCATAGCCTCTACTTTTTCAATCTTTTCCTTGTAATTCATCGTTATTTTCCTCCTTAATAATTTCATCTAATGGTCTCCATTCATTTCTGTTTGAATCCCATTCATACTCTGTGTCTTCTGAATTGGGTTTAAAATATCCTTCGGGCAGCGGCTGTCTTTTGAATGAGTAGAAAGTTGATGAGTTATATCTCATCTTTTCTCCTCCTTTAACTAACCCATTTTTGTCGTATATGTATTCCTTTTTGATTCTGGTCAGATATGGATTATGTTCGTAAAATCGTACGTGATAATTATGCCATTTCTTGTACAACGTGTTCATCAGACTCTTTACAACAGGTCTTCTGATTTTCAGATTGTTCCTATCATATATTGGTCTTATCACGAGTATGAGTATCTGTATTTTGAAACGTGTGGTTATGTATTTTGCACTATAAGAATGATCGCCTATGCGGCGATCATCCAATTTCATACGTTTCTTTTTGATACGCTTATTCATTTTTATTATCCACCTTAATCATGTTTCTTATTTTAATTAACGAATGTATTTTATCTTTGTGGAATTTAATCAGATCATCAACGTATCTGAATCTTCCTTCGTCGTCATACCAATACAAACCTTCCTTTGTTATATCATCGACGTTCATCATTCCATAAAGATAATCCCAATAACTGGCGACATCTTTGGCGCGTTTCAATATTAGTATATATTCAAACATGTCAAACGAATTATTCTGATCAAGTGGTAGTTTGTTCCCTTTCTTATCATACAGAACAAAGCTGTTCCATCTTATATCATCATAATCCTTTTCGTATTCCAGACACTCCTTTTCTGTGTCAAATTCCGTACCATCATTTGCAACATATCTCATTATTTATTTCCTCCTTTAACCATTTCCAAAATTCACGTTCTTTCATTTTAATCTATCTTTTCTATTTGAAATTCTCTTACTGCATCACTCATCATTACATCTGCTTTAAGCACTATTGTTGTGACAACACCACCATCGTAACGACGACTATTTGTCGCTTTGATCAATTTTGGATCGGCGATACTAAGCATTATCGCATCGGTTGAACATGCTGCCACAATACATGCAACATTATGCAACTCATAATAATTATCGACAGCTGTGAATTTTATCATATCACCCGGTTTGAGTAATACACAATCCTCTCCTTTGGTATTATCGTAGAATCTGTAATGATACTGTTTGTATCTAACAATATATTCTGATAAACATACAGGACAGGTACCATCAACATTTGATATGCAATAATCATAAGCATCATCAATGTGCATGTGAATTTCAATATGAGGAGGTTCTCCTTCGATGAATATCTCCTCTGGTTTTCCTGAAGGACCTACCCTTGTTGGTTTAAAAATTGCTATAGGTTGCATTTTGTGTAAAACTTTTGTTGGTTTAAATCCTACTATAGGTTGTACTTTGTGTAAAATTTTTATACGACCTTCGGCATCTTTATTCGATATATTTTTTATGTCGTTTTCTAAACGTTCGATATCGAAATATTCACCAGGTTCACCCTCAACTATTATGTCTTCTCGTTTTAATATGATTCCCATATAAATAATCCTCCATTGATTTGTTTTCATAATAATCCATTTGATTAAGATTTTCTGTAATGGGTCATGAATTGTTGTTTTGTCATAATATGGCATTCGATCTTATCAAAGTCTATGTCATATTTTTCTTCGTATTCCTTGATCTTCTGGGTTGCTGTTATCTTCTCACCGAATACTTCTGACACCGAAGACACAAAGCAATAGTCTTCAAAGAATGCCTTTATTTCTTCAGGAGACTTGTTCTGTCTCTCTAATACTGCAATAGCCATAGCAGCAGCCGACGAAGCCACTGAATCAGCAGTATTAGAGAATACATCATACTGATATTCTTGGAATAGTTGTTCACGGCATTTCTGACAGTCTCGTATATTAGATTTTACTTTCATTTTTATCATCCTCCTTAATATATTCATCGTATTCGTAATATTTGTCAGCCATCATTTCGGCAATCCGAACTTCTTCATTTGTTAAACGATGACCTCTGGCCGGAGCATGTTCAGTTATGGTTTCAAACATTTTTCGTGTGTCAATAGTAACGTTTGTTGGTACAACCAACTCAATGGCCTTCTTGAATCCTGTGATATTAACTATTTCGGTATTTGCACCATTGCGAACGAATACATATGACATATTCAATGTATCCTTTGGAAGTTTCATATAAACTTTATCCTCATTATTAATAATCAATAATGGTTTATGTTTATACTCTTCTTTGAATGTTGGAGATAACCGTGTTAGCTCATCCATATCAACGTCAAGCAAGATCACTCCATACTCGTTTGTGGAAACAACTTTTTTGACTGATTTGATATATTTGACGAATTCTTTTGGATTGTATGATAATACGGATACATCCAATGAGCCGATTCTTTTCAACAGGATATTCTTTTGCTTAACACCACCGTTCAAGACTCGCATTCCATGTGGTGTATCAAATATCAGTCCTTCCTGTTCGATGATTGCTTTGTTAAACAATAATTCCTCATCGTTTAAAATGTTGATAGCTTCTCCGATTCGATATATGAGATTTTGATTGTTGATAGAACATGTTATGCATTCATCAAGGAAACCTGTGAATTTATGAATGTATTTATCAATCGTCTCTTTTAAGGTCTTCTCGTGATCTGTGAAGTATAATTCGTTGACATACTGATCGATGAATATCCATTTTGAAGCACCCAAGCATTCAAACATCAGTCTGTGTGGTTTATATTCTTTTAATATCATTTCTGTCATGTCTCTGAGTGTTATGTATTTTTTCCCTTCAATGAAATATTCAGGGTCAAATACTACATCATCAACAGTGGGTGTAACATTAACGTTCCGCATAAAATCATTCCTTTCTGGATACCATGTAAATTCGTTTTGTTTGGTATCCATATAAATAATATGTATATGAAATAATGGAATAATGCGGGGCTCATGCCCCGTCATTGTTCATGTCAATTTGGTTATTATTAACTTCAACAAAATCAACATCAATTATTCCTTCTGATTCTGAATCTGTAAGTAATCTATTATTGTCAATAGGTGTTTCAAGATGGAGTTTGAATAAATCTTTTCTTGCATCATCATCAAAATTAGATTCTACTAATTTCATATTTCCATCTTCTTCGATCCAAACTTCATGTATTTGTGCTATTTCATTTTTACGAACATTCTTTAATCTATTAAAACTTTCAACTTTCCAAACAAGATCTATTGTTATTTCTATACGGGGATGTTTAAGTTTATTCTCATTCTCTTCATCAGTAGCTATGATAATGAAATCCTTATGGAAATCAATATAGTCAACATTTGGATGATGGTCATTTATTCTGACTCTCAATTCATAATCAAACCGAGAAGTGGGTTCCCAGAATATTTTATATAACAATTCATCATCAATCTTCATCAGTATAATATTATGGGCAGCATAGATAATTTTCTTAGCAAACATAGTTTCACCTCCAATGAACTTATGTGATATGTTGTTCCCAACCGCACGGTAAATTTTAATAAGAAAGGAGAGAATTATTTATGCCAAGTAATGATTCACATCAGCACGTTGTAAGAACGTCTGCACAATGGGATGCATGTGCTGAAGAGTACTGGGTTGTACCACGCGGATGTTTATGTGTTGAATTAACTCCAAAAGGCAAAACTAAAATCAAAATTGGCGAAGGTAATAAATATTATGCTCAGCTTCCATATATAACAAGTGAAACTGATCTTTCTCAATATTATACCAAAGAAGAAATAGATAATCTGTTCAATAATTTGAATAGAATGGCTATAATGTCAACGGAAGAATATGATAGTAGATCTGATTTACCATTGGAAGGAAATAAACTTGGTGATGTTAGATTCGTTAAAACGACTGCTCCATCTATAAAATTAGACCCAGATGTTTATCTTTGGAATGGAAAAAAGTGGATATTTGTTGGATATGATTTTGTGGATACTGATCTTTCTAAATATTTAAAGAAAGAAGAATTCCATGAATTATTTGATCCTGTAAAAGAGCAAGTTGATGAGATGTATCCCAAGATGCATACTCACGATAATAAACAAATACTTGATCAAATCACCGCACCATACACAGTACCAGAAAAAGAAAAGCTTGCCGGATTGGAAAATTATGATGATACTGAAATACGTGAAATGATTCATGAATCATCACACACACATCCAAACAAACCGATTCTTGACACAATCACTGAAGATAGTTTGTGGTCACAAGCAGACCGAGATAAGTTTGATGACTTACATAACTATGATGATGGACCTATAACTGAACGAGTCGAGGAGCTGGAGGATAAATCACATACTCATTCCAATAAAACATTTCTTGATACGATTATGTATCCTTATCAAATATGGTCTCAAGAAGATCGTGATAAGTTTGATTCATTAAGTAATCCAGAAGTATTTGTTGGTACAGATGGATTGTATCCTGGACGAAAAGGACTTGTACCAGCTCCCGCAATAACTGATATAGGAAAATACTTATCTTCCTCAGGACAATGGGTTTCTATTGAAAGTGCTTCGGATTTTATTGGTGCGACAGATACGGTTTCAGGTGTTCATGGTCTTGTTCCAGCACCACTGGCAGGTGAACAATCTTACTATCTCAAAGGAGATGGGACATGGTCTGAAATAAATATTCAAGAATACAAACCCGGTTCAGGTGTATCTTTTGTTCGAAACCAAGATAGATATGACGAAGTTGAATACATCAGATATTCGGGTACTGAACGATTGTACACTGGTGCACGTGTTATAACCGGCAAACTAAAGGCCTACATAAAATGGATGTGGATCGACAATTCTCACGGTTTGTGTTTATTCGCTAACACAAACGACCGTAACTACATAAACACTGATACTGTTATGGGAGCATTTTCCTCCAGATACTACGACGTTAAATATGGAAACAGCACTACAACTGTTAACTCAACAAGAGAACTCCGTGTTATATATGAGGATGAACTCGAAACGGTTCATCGTATTTATCATCGGATGAATACCTCACGTCTTGATTCGGTTAATGCATTTTGTATTGATAGAGAGATATGGTTGTTTGGTTCATATAATAGTGGGGGAACAGGTTACTATGGTGACCGTAGAATATACGCATTTAAAGTATGGGATGATGATGTTCTTATTTTGGATATGATCCCCGTTAGGTCTTCTGATAATATTCTTGGAATGTATGATCGTGTATCAAATACGTTTAAAACGATCGAACATCCCGAAAATATAGATGCCGGTCCCGATACCGGAAGAATAATAGGGGACTTTTCCGAATATGTAACTAACGATGGTGTTCTGGATATCACACAAGAAAACCCATTGGCATTAAATGAAATAACTGTACATTTCAACAACACATCAAAGACATTAACAATTCCCAGTAGTGGTAGTGGTGGAACTTATGTGGCTGGACAGGGTATAGAATTCACACATCCTGGATCCGAATTATATCGTGTCGTTGAATATATCAAAAAACCAAAAGGTGTCACAGTTACAACTGATGTCATTCCTTCAGGTACAACAGATTTCCGTTGTGACATGAAGTATTTCAGTTATACCGGCAGATTTACCATCCTTGCACATAATGGCGAGAGAGGATCTTTCAGTTTTTCACCTCCCGCAACAAACACAAGCTCTCCAACTCGAATGTGGATGTATTCAGCACATGAACGATGGGAAGATTTGTATTTGTCATCATCATCGTATAGTGCGGATCCAGTTATAGCCCATCTTCAATGGGGTTATACAATGTCAATATCTTATGATCATATAACCGATACAGCTCAAAGAACCACCGACATATTACCTGGTACGAACAATGTTGGATTCAATAGTGAATGTGATACATCTTATTATTGGGCAAAGTTCTATGAAAACGATATACTGGTTGGTGATCTTGTTCCGGTTATTCGTGATTCTGATAATGCTTATGGTTTCTTTAATAAGATTACCAATGTATTTTCTCCAGCTGACGGTGCTATGTCAGGTGGTGCTGAAACAGGTGAAGTAATTACTATTGGGGATCCCTCAGAAAAACACATCACTGCAAAACTTGGAATAGGTTTGACATTCGATACTAATGACGCAATTGAACTTGACGATACGATAAAGATCAAGTTAAACTGTAATAATGAGCCTGATTAAATAAGGAGATGAAATTATGGCTACCGATAAAACATTTAATAATGTACAATTGTACATAGACTTCAATAAAGAAGTAGACGGTGCGACCAAACAGCCTGATTCAGTGTTGTATTCAAATTTGGATCCAACCGGTTTAACAAACATGGCTATAGAAATGGCCAAGATATATACGTGGACAAGAAATGTATTTACTTTCCCATCTACTGGAACAAATAAGATTATGATCAATGCGGATGTAATTCCTGATGTTGGTTCTAATTATATATTCCAGGAAGGTTCAACAGATGGTGCATTCCAAGTAAAAGAAGATAATGGTGCTTGGCAAACCATTCCAGTTCATAATGTTGCTACATTGGATTCCAATGGTAAGGTTAAAACCGGATTACTTCCATCATATGTTGATGATGTTATCGAAGGATATTTCTATTATACATTACTTACAACAGAACCTGCTTCATTCGACCCAACGAAATACTTCAAACTGGTTGATGGTAAATATGTTCCCGGTTCCGCCGGTGATGCTTGGGCGGCCGATACATGGTATACACCAAACGTGTATGAAGATGCTGCTCATACTACAGCGATTACGGGTGAATCTGGTAAAATATACGTTGACTTATCAACGAACCATTCATATCGTTGTGTGCCTGGAACACCTGAAGTATGGGTTGATATATCTAATCCACTTGATGCTGCTACTATATATGAACTGTTAAGCATCCCATCCGGAAATGGTGACTTTGCTGGTGCAACTTCATTGTCCAACGGTGTACATGGTTTAGTTCCTGCTCCAACAACAAATGATGTTTCAAAATTCTTGTGTGGTAATGGGTCTTGGGGTATGCCTGAAAATACTACATATTCACTCGGCACCACAACATATGATGCTAACAATACAAAACAAATCGTTACATTAAATCCTTCATCAGGTGCTCCATCAACTGCTGATATTGTTGCAATGGTTGGTGCTAATGGAACCACTGCTGGTAAAGCCGGTCTGGTGCCAAAGCCTGGTCCAACTGATAATAATAAATTCCTGACAGGTGCAGGAACATGGGCATCTCCTGATGCAGTTGCATATATCCTCAGTGGTACAACATATGGTTCAAATGATACAACACAGATAGTGTCCCTTACTCCTTCTTCCGGTTCTCCAACAACTGCAATCATTACTGAATATACTGGTGCAACCTCAGCTGTTGACGGTAAAGCCGGTCTTGTAAAAAAACCAACTACAGGTGATATTGCAAAATATCTTCGTGGTAATGGTACCTGGGGAACTCCTGTTGCATTTACACGAAGTTTCTCTTCAGGTACAAAGATTGGTTCAATAACAATCAACGAAGGAACACCAACAGATATCTATATACCAAGCATGACAGCAGCTACATCTGGTGCTCCTGGTACACGTGGTACTGTTCAACCTCCTGCAGATTCAATGGATAAATATCTCCGTGGTGATAATACATGGACACATCCGATTGATGATATAGGCATTCTTACATTGCATTGTACAAATGGTACATCATAATATTTTATATCCGGGGCTAAATGCCCCGGGTATTTTTAAAATGGTATAAAACGTTCATGTAATCCCACGTATTAATCATAAAAAGAAAGGTGGTAAATTAAATGTCTACAAATAAAGAATTTAATAATGTACAATTGGATGTTAAATTCACACGAGCAAGTTCAAGAGTAAATCTTGTGTCTGAAGAAAACATCTCTATTTCTTTTGGTAAGATAAGTAAATACTTCGCCGACTTACATCAGCAAGCTTTTACTGGATATACACATCCTTCTCATACTGCACTCCCATCTGGTTTATATAAAATAACCGTTGATTCATTAGGACATGTTTCTGCTGGTACTGCTGTTCAAAAATCTGATATAACAGCATTGGGCATACCTGCTGATGATACAAAGGTAAATCAAAAATCTGATTCATCTTTAAGCAGTTCAACATTAAGAATGATTGCTTTAGGTGATGACTCTGCTTCAACAACATCTGGCTTACCAACAACCACAACAAATGGTGAAATATATCGTACTCCTGATTTCTGTTATGATGTTTATAATAAAGAACTTCATCTGAACGGTTCTGCATACATAACAACAGTCAATGGTAGTCTTGTTGGTAATGCATCAACAGCAACATCATTGGCAACAGCTCGTACAATTGATGGTGTTGAGTTCGATGGGTCTGCAAACATACATCATTACGGAACATGCTCAACAGCTGCAGGTACCGCAACAAAAGCAGTATCAGTTACCGGTTTTAAATTAGCAACAGGTGCATGTGTGTATGTAAGATTTACAACAACAAACACTGCTGCTGTATCTGGTTTAAAACTCAACGTATCAAGTACCGGTGCAAAGAACATAAAGTATCGGAATGCAGATCTACCAGGTGTTGATATATTAAGTGCAGACAGAACATATCAATTTGTGTATGATGGAACATATTGGCAATTGATAGGTGATGTTGATTCTACCGGATATATACCTTTGTCAGGATCTGACCAAATTTCCGGTGATCTTAAAATGAATGCCACACAGTATGGACTGTATTTGGTTGATTCAACTGGATTCTCTTACTGTGGTATTCGAGATAACGGAATCAATATGTGGATAGGAATGAGAGATTCTGCATCCCAAGCACATACGGGTACAACATATATTTCAACAGGTTATAATGCAGAGACAAGTACCGGTAATGATACCATAATGGTTACAGTACCAAATGCTACCAACACAGGATCATCTGGATCATATGGTGTACTTCACAAAGGTAATACATTCCATAATATCACAACAACAGATGATTCGTGGACAGACATTGGTGTTCCATTAAATAGTAATTATGCTTTCAATGTTGTGCGTGGAGGTACAGGAGCATCGGCTGTTGATCCACCAGAATGGTGGGGAGGAGCTAACTATAAATATGGTTCAGGAATTGTGTTCGGTGGTTCTGATTCAGCAGGTTCTATATCAATGAGATCATCAGGTTCAATTCCAGGTGTTACGTTTGCTTCTGGTAATAAACGAACAGATGCTACAAAACCGAGATGGTATTTCTCGTTGACAGGTACATCCGGACAAACATATGATCTTTCCCAATTCAAATCAGGTTTGTATGCTGGGTCAGATTCTGATGGTGGTGCAGCAACAACCGTTGCTACAACCCTTACTAATCCATCAGCATCCGCATCATATGCGGTTCCATTTCATACTTCAATCGGTACAGGTTCCCGTGCGTTAAGAAATAATGATGGTATCAGGTATACAACACTCGAAGGAACCACATCATCGAAGGGCTATGGTATACTTATATTAGGCAATGACACAGCGGATGGTACCGATGCCAACAAATATGGAGTTATTAGATTATATACCAATGGTTCGACATATGTTCAATGGACTGCAGGCGAAGCTGATAATTCCTTAAGGTTCTATCACAGTCCATCTGTAACAGGTGCTAATGTATCCCCTGCATCAAATAACAAATATGATTTAGGTACCTCATCACTTCGTTGGAGACAAATCCATACAAATGCCATAATTGGTGGTGACCACGGCACATATATAGAAGCCCGTGACGTTGCTTTAGTTAGAGTGGATACTGGTAGTACCACAACTAATTCTTTCTTCCCAGGTTTATCCATGAAAACCAATTCTGGTGCGTGGTCAATTGGTACAAATAGTACCAACAATAATCTGTACTTTAGTTATACAACTGATACTGATTATCAATCATCTTCGAATACTTTTGTAAATGCCGTTATGGGTATGACAACTGGTACTACAACTACAACGGGTTATACGACATTTACGTTAGGTAACAGTGTTGCTACCGGTACTGACAATAACAATGTTGGTCGTGTTTCTTTGTATAGTCCATCGACATATCAAGGAACTATAGTACCAGCAGCATTAACAAGTGCTAAGACATATACTCTCCCTGACTATGAAGGGCACTTTTTAATCGCCAATGTAGGTACAGCATTGGTGTCTGGTGAGGATGTTGATACATTACCAACTGGAATAAATGTACATTATTATTCATCAAACGGTAGTATATCCTCTTCTCTTGCGAATACACCATGGACATCATCTGGTTTCCAATTAATGAACATACCGGGATCAAATTCATCAACATATATCAAACAAATATTATCACCTAATACAGATGAAATTCCATATATGTGGAGATACCGTTCAGGTACCAATTCAGATAGTTCATTCAAATGGAATGATGGTTGGAAAACTCCGGGTACCGGATTCATAAGTGTTATAGGAACACAAACCGCATCAACTGCATCTTGGACAGGAACTTTACCAATACCTCAATTGTATGACGGTTTGACGATTGCATATCACTTACCATATACATCCAAATCCAATGTAACACTTAATCTTACATTATCCAATGGAACAACCACGGGAGCGATTAAATGTTATTTTGATGCCAGTACTCGACTTGGTACACAATACGGAGCAGGTTCAACGATAATACTCACATATTGGGGAGCTGGATCCATAAGTATAAATGGTACTGCCACAACAGAAGCCTCTTGGCGTAGCGGTCCGATCAACATTGTCACACAGAATAAAACAGCAACTAATTCAAATAGACCGATTTTGTTATCCAACTATGCCGTGGGTTCTACCTCTACAGCTGCAGCTGCTGTTTTACGCGCAACAAACGATTCAATGTATGCCAATCCTTCAACAGGAACAATTACAGCAACTCATTTTGTTGCAGAAGAAACAAGTACAGCAACTCAGTTTATTGCAGGTAAACAGAAAACTGTTGACGGTGCAGCTCAAGGATCCATCAAATTCTTCTCCGGTAATAACTCCGATGTTACAGAAACATCTACGTTGATGGTAGAAGATACCGTTGGTAGTGGAAATCATAACGTTTATCTACCAACAAGAGATGGTATTATACCAATAATGGAAAGACTGTATACAACGACTTCATCCACAACCTCCTATAGTACGACTGTGACTATATCAGATGTCAATGGATCTGATTATGATATGTTGATGATTGTATTATCATTGTCTTCCACAGGTAGTGGTGAGGTGTATGGTGCGATTGCGTCGGCATGGGTTCCTTGTGTACAAGGTGTTCACCAGGTACCATTGATATGGGGTGCTGGACCAACGGCAAGTGGTGGTTCATGTTATATAACATCCGCATTTGTTCAAATTTATACATCCTCAACATCATTGACAGTAACCTTTTCAAAGAAAACAAGAGTTGCTACAATGGGAACCAATGCCTTTACATTTGCAGATAATACCGAGACTGCATATATTCGTCGTGTATATGGATTGAAGTGTGGTTCAATTTAATAAAAAAAATATATTGGGGGCCGTAATGGCCCCCACAATTTATTTATTATAACTTCTTCAATATCTCATCATAAGAAATGTGCGCATTGAATTGTTTCAATCCAGAAACATAAATTCTTGTTATATCTGGATCATCAGTTGATTCGATTGCAAGTATATAATCTCTATTTACAATCAGTCTACCTTTTAAGTCTCCAACAATTGTGGCCTCAACTGTGACCTCAACATCAATCCATTTACCCTCGGTATACGGTAATCTCTTCCGTATATCATCATAAGTAAAGCCGTTTAGATGTTGGACTGTTGGTGTTGATCCATAATAGTCTGTGTATATTATATAATTCTGGTTTGTGGTATCATTAATTGTAAGACAAACAACATTTGCCATTGAGATTGCAGTTTTTGATGTTCCTTCTTTATTGGAAAATTCATATAAGTTATTCACGTAAAGTCACACCTCCAAGATAAATGTAGTCACTGTCATCAGAGAGTTTCTCGAATGATATGTTCATATATCCATTCTTACGATTATAGGTTCTACTTATTAACTTCTCGGGGTTTCTGTCAAACCTTTCATATATGGGATTATACATCTCTTTGCTACCGAAGTCACCAGTTTCAACATTACCCATTTTCTTCCAGAAGATATCCCATGCTTCATCAATACTCGTTGCTCTGATGATCATGTAATCATGTTTGTAAGTATCATCACATATGACCGAATACAGATTCTGAACAGGATTTGTTACTGTCGAACCGACTTCGTTATTTAATATACCTTTGTACAGTTTTTCAAGTCCCGGTTCAATTGCAGCAGCCATTCTCGTTTTGAATGATTCGAGTTCACTCGCTATGTCAGCTTCAACATTCGCAAGTGTATGAGCAAAGTCATTTTTATCTTCCTTATCGATCATAGCATCTGGTATATCGGTCTTTGAAACTTTATCGGATGTGTATAATGTGCATAAATGGTCACCATCAAAATCAGGTATACCAATTTCCCAAGGATACTTACCAAGTAGCAGACGGTGTCTCATACATGCGACAATATGATATGACAAACCAATACCATTTATTTTATCATATTCAGTACCGTCAAACTCTTTACCGAGCACATTGACGTATAACTTTTTGCCTTTAAGCTGGGTTATTGTACCGACCGTGTTGTGTAACACATCTGCTGCTTCTTCGATAGATATAGTCTTGTCATATGGCTTGGCTGCATCATATAACATCTTCAAAAGGTGATGTCTGCTGATACCACCGATGTATATGTTTTTAGTTTCAGGTATCGGATTATAGTAGTCTTCCATACTACACCATCCGATTGCCTTTGGTGTATCATAGATATCTTTACCATATCTTTTGGTCAGAACGTTTCTTGTTTCTGTCCAATCAATACGGTCATCCTTACCAAGATTCTCTGATATTGACAGATCTTCTTTCTGCAGTAAATGAAAAGGATCACTTTTTACAATGTAATCGAACATATGATCCATTGTAATAAATACCATTTCCTCTTTCATTGCAGCGTCCAATGTTCCTCGATGTGGTCTGTATTTAAACATAATATTACTCCTTTTTATATCACAACGATACGACGAACCTCTTTGATTGTTCCGTTCTCTAACAGGGTATCCAATGCATTCGGATCCCAGTAATCAATGTACTGTAAATCTGCATTCTCAATATAGAACGCAGGAATATGTGAAATGACATTATCATCCCAATTATACATATGGGAAATCAAGAGATCATCTTTGAGTCTTTTGTATATATCTGGAGCTATTGTCTTGTCATCCATATAATACAAAATGTGATTGTAGTTCACGTCATCTATATCATGGACTGCATACAGAAAATCAATCGGTGGGTTGTTATCTGCTAACTCTTCGATTTTATCCAAAAGAACTCGTTCATCGAATCTTTCGTTTTGTTCATCTCTTTCTATTTTATGAACACCCAACTTCATTAGTGTATGTGCAACATATTCTGAATATGTCATTTCGGGGAAACACTTCTCGAGAATATTATATTCATTGATACAATATTTATCCCAAACATATTCCATGAGTTCTTCATCTGTCATATCGCGTGGTGTATATGTTTCACCTAATACGACAGCGAAACTCATGTCGGTTTCACACCCAACCATTGTTGATATCTGTTTTGATATCAACACATTCGGTATTCTTAATATGTGATATGAATACTCGATATTGCTATGATTGGATTTCTTCGGAATGAAATGAACCAGCACCATATCTGACCAGTCTGATGTAGGTCCATCTTCTGTCGATGAACACAATATTATATCTGACCAATCTTGTCCTCCTTCCTCTACTTTACGATTGCATTCAAACAACTCTTCCATCATAAAATCAATCCTCCTTTGACAATTTATTAATGTGATATTAGAGTGTGTCACATTAATAATATACATATATAAATCAATATTTATAGGATGAATAATCAAAGGAGTGATATTCAAATGAAAGTATCAATTAAAAACGGAGATATCTCACAGATATCAGAACAAGAAAAACAGGCATACATCGATTATATAAAAGAGAAGTATCCTAATGACATCATTGATGAAATCATTCTTGAGTTTGTTGGAGATGATGTTAAAATCGAAACACACAAACATGCAACTCCATTTAATCGTATCCGTCGCATAACCGGCTATCTCGTGGGCTCGATGGAAAGATGGAACCCCGGTAAGTTCGCCGAAGAAAAAGATCGCGTAAAACATGGAGTTGAATAATAATGGAAGAAAATAAAAAAGAACCATTGTTTGTTGGTTCAGCGGAGTTCCTTGATTCTGCCAAACGTAATGTATATAAGATGGCAAAAGAAGGACTTGATCCATCAGACAATGTCAAATTTGGTCTATCAGATGTATATGTAGTATCATATGCATTTGTATTATGGGAACACAAAGCATTGTTATCAACAAACCTTCCTGATGGAAAATATTATGAGGTAACATTCAACAAAGATACACATGAGATGTATATCGATTGTTATGTCCGTCTTAATCAAAAGAAGATTGAATTTTATCGTCCATAAAATAAAAAAAGAAGCGAGGGGTTCAACCCCTCGCTTTATATAATATTATATTCCAAATTTTGAAGAGATTTCAGGATACATCGTTTTATTGATTACTCCGTATATCTGTTCGGATCTTAAATTACCTACGTTCCATTGTTTTCTAATGGCATTGGCAATTTTACCAATCTTTCTTTTTCCAACTTTCTGAACTATTGACGATATGATTATCGTCATGTCAATATCAGTTATATCCATGGGGAATAATCCACCAAAGATCATTGCCTTTTTAACCGTTTCATATCCCACAAGAGCCGTGGCATCAATATTAGGAAATCTATTTACGATTGCTCCCATATCACACTTAGCCCTTGCAAGATTGTGCATAACCGATTTCCATTCAGCTTCAGTGAGCTGTGATTCATCAATTACCTTGTTGAATTTATCTGGATACTTTATGTTGGAAATCAATTCATTGATATAGACCGCTGCTTCCTCTACGGGTCTGTCTTCCTTGACCCTGATGATTTTATCCTTACCCTCGAGAACAAAGTATTCATCGGATAATTTCTTGTAAGTGGTTTTGTCGATGAATCTGTAGATTGATCTGAAAGGAAGGTGGGGAAGTTTTTCACAGATATCTTTCCTCGCATCTTTTACAGATACACCATCATAGTTATCTGCAATGAAAGTTGCGATGAACCTGTAATTGCCTTCGGATAATTTATTATACTTTCTTTTCGTATCGTCAACTACCTCAACTTCCGGTTCAGGTTCGGATTCTGGTTCGGGATCAGATTCTGGTTCAGATTCAGGTTCTTCAATAACAGCAACCTCTTCTTCTGCGATTGGAGTGTCTTCTTCGGGTTCTTCTTCGATAATGGGTTCCTCAACATCGACTTCTTTGATGATTTCAACTTCTTCAACAGAAGAGTCCAACCATTCTGATATTGTTTCAACTGTTTTCAATATCTCCGGTTTAAAGAATCCGATGTCTTTTATGTCTTCAACAGTTACTCTGTATTTGTTAAGTTCATCAACGAACTCATCGATAGCATTTGCCATGTCTACCGCTTTACGTACATAACACATTATCTATCCCCCTCTCTAAACATTCCCGCGATGTCGGATGTATAGTCATTGACTATCTGTGATATGAAATCAAATCCGATATCACAACCGAAAGTATTCTTTATGACATTTGATATTTTCTTGACGTCATTGGCCTTGTTGATACCGATAACATCCATTGCCATAAATGTTACTATGACTTTCTCATCAATTGATAATGCCTCACCACGCTTTATCTTATCACGGATAAGTTCCCCAGTGAGTTTCCTATCACCAGACATTCTAAAGAACCCTGCGACATCCATTCCCTGGTTTGCATCAGTATCCACAGCCATTGCATCAGTTCGTGGATATATCTTATCGCCAACATTTACGAAGAACAGATCTGATATTTCAGTATAGATTTTCTTATCACGAATCTGTTCAACGGATGCTCTTGATACGGAAGGATATGCATCTTCATACAGAGGCATAATCTTTTCGATATCTCCTTCGAATTGTAAGATTCTACGGCAGATATCTTCAATCATGTATCTGCGTGTTTCTACATATTCTCCCGTTGGTTTCTTCCAGTAGATGTTGTCCACCTTAAGATTGCGGCGATCATTATCTCTGAATGCAATTATGAATTCACCATCTCTATCAGGTGATCTAATCTGGAATGCTTTTGCTACCAAGACTGATACACGACGGGTGTCACGTGAACCATTGGTACCAATGGTGATACGCATATCTCCATCACGGAGATGCTGCTTCATGAGTTTCTTCTCGGAGATGTTCCAGACATCACCATAGTTGGAAATCATGAAATCGTAATCTCTCACTTTCTTCCAGTCTGCATCTGGTGCGACAGCCAACCACGGTTCTTTGTTGGAAACAACCTTAACAACTTCAGTTGTTTCCGTAGGAACCGGACCTTCTTCAAATGTAACATCATTATTGATCCATCTGTTCAGGAAGTCGATATTGTCTGCCAGACGAGGATTCAGTTCTCCTAAGATTACTAAATCCGACATTGGAACAGTTTTGTCAATTTTGTTCGTAAAGTCTTCCAATACTTTACAAACATTTATCGCTTGTTTTAGTTCCATAGAATTCCTCCTTCTTCTTTTTTAACGAGTGGAACCCAGTGCCTCAGCAAGATCTTCAAGGCCCCAATCATCATCGTCGTCATCATTTGCTTTTGCTATGATTTTATCCAGCATTGTCTCGTTCACCTCCCTGTAACAAACGCTGGACAAGAGTTGATATGATATTGAGAATATTGCTTCAATTCATTATTTCTGTTCTTGCCATATAAATAATATGTATTTGAATTTTCAAAATAATAAAAAGAAAGGTTGTGTTATATATGGCTTCTCTTGCAAAAGAAAAGATTCTTAGTGCTGATATAAAAGATATAACAAAGACATTTCTTGAAGAGATGTTTGCATCTTATCATGATAAAGAAACAAACCAATTCCGACAATCAACATTTGTACCAACAGAAGTATTCGAATTAACGTCACAAGAATATCAATGGGTTAAAGGTAAGGTCGTAACAACCGCGGGAATGTTATTGTTTAACAGGTACATCCTCGAGAGAACAGGTATTATTCAACATCTTGGATATTGGAATACACCAATGGACAGAAAAGGTTTGAATACATTAACCGCCGAAGTTAATAACCTTGCCATATTGGATAAAATAACAATCCAACAGTTAGGAGATTATATTGATTCTCGAGATAGATTAGGTTTCTGGTGTGCATCATTCTTATCAGTATCAATAACACCATCACTCATTCGTCCTATGGCTAATGTAAATACCCGTAAGGCAGAATTGTTTAAACAGTACGATGCGGATATTAAATCAAATAACCCAGTTGTACAAACAATGGCTGTTAATAAGATTGAGAAAGAATTGATGGGTATTGTACGTGAGAATCTTAAACAAGATTCTGGTTATGATTTATATCGTTCTGGTGATGGTAACCTCGATAACAACTATAAGACCATAAATGTTATGAGAGGTTCGGTATTCAATAACTCAACGAAGAAATATGATGTTGTTGAAAGTTCATTGATGAATGGTGTTAAGAAAAAAGATATTACTGCATTTGCAAACTCTGTGTTAGCTGGTGCATATCCTTCCGCAGTTGGTACTGCTGATGCTGGTTATATGGCAAAGATAATCCTCGCACTGTTGCAGTCGGAACACATCGATCCTAATCCAGAATCTGATTGTGGTACTTCATCAACAATCCCTCTCACAATAACAAAAAAGAATACGAAGTATGCTCTCTTTAGATATATTAATGATAATGGTAAAAAGGTATTAACCGATTTGCATAATATCAATAATTATATAGGAAAAACAGTACAGATGTATTCTCCACAATGCTGCGAACGTGATGCTATATGCGGTAAATGTGCTGGTAGAGTATTCCATAACCTCGGTGTTACTAACGTTGGTTTGCTTGTTACTCAGGTTACACAGAAAATGCTTAATATTAAACTTAAATCAAAGCACGACTTGTCACAGAATGCAGGTATTATTCCTCAAGAATATTTATTCTTAGAGAAGAATAACTTCTGTACTGTTGACAATGGTACAATGATAAACAAAGTAAAGATTAAGTTGTTCATACCTCGATTAATGGAAGAGCTCGATGAGTTCTCACGTGAACCATCAAACATTACATGTATGGGAATATTCCCTGTTAAGTTCTATGATAAGGATGATAATGAATTATTGTCGACAATGATGATTGTTCCTGCATCTTTAACATTCAATTTGTATAACGACGTACAAGAAGACTTAGACAACTACATCGTCACATATGATCCTGGTTCTGAAATATGTTCACTTGGTATTCAGAAGAATATTACCAATGTTGAATTCTTTATCAACCAGATTTATCTATATTCTAAGTCACCTCAGATACCATATAATCTTATGACAGAGATGATGTTCCGTTGTCTCGAAATAAATGATATCGATCTCACAGGTCCATCAATAACATATGAACTTCTTGCAAGACGTGTTTGTCGATCAGGTGACCATTCGTTTGCAGCTGCATTTGGTCGTAATCCAAACATTGACCAAATGAATTATACAAAACTTCCATTCCGTACAGCTGTTCAACAAGCAGGAGTCCTCCAAGCAATCCTCTTCCAAGATATAAGTACTGGTTTAACAAAAGGCGTTGCTGCAACATTAAACGGCAAGAAACCTGTTCCGACTCCTTTGGAAATGATCATAAAAGCATAAAAAAAATATGGGGGCGTAATGCCCCCATATAATTAGAAATCATAATCTTCAGTATCTTCTTCGCGTGCTTCAATCTTTGCACGAATAGCATTAAGCTTTTCCTGTTGCTCACGAAGCTTGCGCTGTTCCTCTTCGATACGTTGCTGTTCAGCAGCAACTTCCTTGTCGATTCGGATCTGTTTACGTTTGTCAATGTATTCCTGTTTATGTATAGGAAGATATTCGAGAACGTTCTTCTTGAATGTTGAACCCGCTGCGTGAATGTGACCGCCATGTGACAGAACACCACATACATCACCAAGTTCAGTAGCCAACCATTCAACAATTTCAGCACAGTCAGCACCTCCATTGTTCTTGGAGTAGAATGTGTACCACCACTTATCTCCATCAAATGCGAACTTACATACTGCATCAGATACATCATACATATCCTGGAAGATCATTGAGTTACCATTAATAGAGTTAACACAAGCAACATATGTTCCATGGATATCAACATAGAATCCGGATGAAAGGTTTCTTGCATTAACAGTATCACAGTAGTTGAGTATAACTGTACCGTTGTTGATTATATCATTAATGAATTTTGCATTTTCCTGGGGGTCTGATTCATCGAATAATTCAACCCAAACCTGGGATAGGGGATGTTTGTTCTTATGAAGTTTGAATCCCCATATGAATGGTTTTGTTTCGACTATCTTCTGTTTCCAAATATCGTTATCATCAATGAATCTGAGTACAGTAGGTACAGGTGTTATTTCTCTCTCAACAACAATACTGTTTCCTGATTTGTCGATAGGATTATTCTTTTCATCAACAAGACAACATCTGTTACGAAGATTGTCGTTATCGAAATCAAATCTTGTTTTCATCGGATTACGTTTGCCTTTGTAATCGAATATCTCTGAGTATATCCATGTGAGCATTGCACCAGATATACCATTCTTCATGAAAGGAATGTAATTCTTGTGATCGATTTCATCCTTGTGTTCTTTATAATAATCAATACCGGTTGCATGATGGTCAATATGAATAACCATACAATTCTTTGATATTGCGTACTGAATGAAATCCATTACAGCATCACATAACGAAATATCAACAATGTAAACTGTTTCATTGTCGGATATTAATGGATACTTCTTCGTGAGATCAATATTGTAATTGTACTCGATAAAATCCTTTGGTGACATAACCTCCATAGGATTAACAAGATATGCTTTCACAATATATGCAGCACATCTTCCATCATCATCATTATGATGTAAAATCTTTGACATATTATATGCTCCTTCCTTTGATGAATCTAACTCTTGCAGACTCAATTATTTCTTCCCATCCTTCATCGGTTGTTTCGTTTGAAATGTATTCCTTCCATCTATTATCAGAAAGATACTTATCATAGAATTCATGATCATATTCAATGTCATCAAACAGATAAGGTACTCTCTCCTGAAGGATAAGAAGTAAAGGTATGAAGATTTCCTTAATGTGTGCATGAGCTCCCTTGGCACATCTCAATGTTAATAGATTGCGAAGAGATCTAATATTGATTGAGAAACGCATCTCACATGCAACAGAAAGATTCAATACACTTCTTGCTTCCTGTGCTTCACATCCAGCATTAAACATTTCTGTATATGCCGTTTCTGAAGCAATACATGCATTCTTCCATGCAGTATACTTGTGAGAATCCTTCTCAAATTCAATTGGTTCAATGAACTTAACACCTTTATCATACTTGCAGTACCTTGTGGATTCTACTGAATATGATGCATGGCGATGACGTGTAAGTTCTCTCAGGACACCTTGATCGAGACAAAGTACGAATGACAGTTGGACATGCTCAAGAACGGATGTGTGTCCGTTCTTGATACAACTCTTAACAACATTACCAAGATTCTCTGGTGTCATCTTTCCTTCTGATTTGTAACATGTTCTTGCAGCAGTATCTAACTCTGCAAGTATTTTGATACCGTCTATTTGATGGACAAACTGTACCGATGGTTTCTGTAAAATCATTCTGCAACCTCCTCTGTTGTTTCGTTATGAAGTGCACTGTAGATGGATTCATCTTCAAGAAGGCCACTTGAAGTTGCTTCATCATCATACTCATATGTCACAGGTATCATTCCGATAAGTTCAATGGCCTTGTTACGTGCATCAATAACGTCCTTTGCTGATACATATACTGTATAACCACCATTACCAGAATCATCTACTACATCAACTGCGTCAACTGGATAGTCTGTTGTAGCAACGATATTGACTATGGAGAGACCTCCCTCTCCTGCAGAGGCTTCTACGAGATAAACGGCATTATCTTCAGCAAAACCTCCACCTGTTTCAGCTGTTTCGTCAGGATTTGATGCGAGATCAACACCTGTCATCATAGGTGATGTGAGCATTGTCATCATTGAATATAATGATGTATGAAATGACATTGTTCTTGCAATGTTATTGGCATCAAACAGCATTGCCATCGCAATATCATGATCTGATATATTGGGATTATAATCACGATAATTAATGTTTATATTGTATCCCTTAAGATATTCAGTAAGCTGATTGATAATATTATCAATGAACTTCTTTGTATCTTCTGAGTCATCACCAGCTGTATGAATCAAACCAAACACCATATTACGGAAAGAAGTTTCGTTTTCTAACATCTCAGGAAGGTGTTGTATTGCAGTAGCCCAATCAAAATCTTCCGGGTCGATGACACGTGTTTCTCCAGTACTCAATTCGAGTCTGATACAATTGTCCTGGTTGTCAACACCTTCATCATCAGGTATTGCTTTCTCTGTCGTTTCCGTCATATTTGCGATAACGGAATCCAGTAAATCTTTGTGATCCATAATTATTTACTCCTTTTCTTATTTGGTTTATTCTTCTTTTTACGTGTATCAGATACACGTTTTAAGACATCTTCAAGTCTCAAAGACTCTGTTGGGTTTTTCTTCCCATTTTTACCTTCCTGCATGGTTGCCTCCATCTTTTACCTCTGGTATTGGTTTTGGATGATCTTTTGGATTGTCCTTTGGATCATATATTGGTTCCTCGATTACTGATGGTTCTATGGGACCATCATCAGGTATTCCAAGATGTTCTTTCCAGTCAGTTGGCTTATAACGATTTTTAAACATTATATCACTTCCTTTTCACACAGAAATGTAATGAACCGTTGAGTTCATTCAGTATAATTATGTATATTTAGAAAGAAGGTTTTTCGTATGTTAGAGTTTTCAATTGCAACAATTTCCACATTCGTTGGTTTGTTAAACCAGATAACAAAATTCATCAGCAAGACGTATATCAAAAAAGACATATCTAAATACATTCCGATTTGTTCGTTGGTATATGGAACCGTACTTGGTATCATAGGTTATTTGATACCAAATGTCACAATGGGAAACAACATAGTTGAAGCAATCTTTGTTGGTTTGTCTGCTGGTGCTGCATCAACCGGTATCCATCAGATCTATAAACAACAGACAAAAGATGATTCAACAGACCAAGAGATATGGGATAGGTTAAATGATGAATCTGGTACTCTCGTAGAAGAAGCAGAAGAAGTCGATGATGGAAATGATGAAGAATAAAAAAAATACAGATGTTGTGGGGGCAAATGCCCCCACATAATCTGTCATTCGTATGACTTTGTTTTAGTGTATGTAAATTTAATTACACCATCTTTGTAGACGGTGAATTCGGATGATAAGACATCTTGGTTTCCACCAAATGCCTTGATGATATTTTCAACATAATGCTTTCTGTTCTTATAATCTGATAAAGCATTTCTTTCAGAACGGGAAAGCTTTATCTCAGAATCAGATTCATCCTTTGCTGAAAGATATCCGTTATTTGAGATCTCTACTGTTTTGACTTTTATACCTTTTTTCATAATCCTACTTCCTTCTCCTGTAATAATAATATTATGAGAAATGATTCATTCTACCATCACCCCAGAAACTTGTATAATGGGGGAATTCATTCTGATGTGCGAAATAATAATCAACAGCATCCTTGCATGATTGTGTTACACAGTACTGATAGTAGTCTGTGCAGTATGCAGGATTAAACTGATAAGGTGCTGTAAGAACATTGTATATTGTTGAAGGAAGTCCGTTCGACCATCCTCCATCATGTACTCTATTCATTATAACAGCTACAACACAAGCCTTGTCGTAAATAGAAACCCAGTCACTTCCATATTCTCGACCGACAGTATTGCATAAATAGATATACTCAGTTTCGGTAATATAATCCAACGCAGTGCCGTATGTTACCGGTTCAGGCTGCGGTGTCTCATACCGTGTAATTATTTCAATATCCGGATTGCACTCCGAACATTTCCTACACTCAATACCTTCTGTTGATGTTATCTCCTGACATTCATCTGTAACCCATCTACATGTATTCTTATGAACATAATGAGTTGATGGCTTGTATACTATGTATTCAGGAGTTGGTTCTGATGTATCATTATTATCATCAGACGCATTGGTTTCTTCAACATCTGTTGATTCATCAATGTTTGTATCATCTTCGGTATCAACAGTTGTCTCTGTTGTTTCCTCGGTTGTTACAATAACACTGGTTGTATCTTCAGTTGTCGTTGAAATTATCGTCGAAATATCTGACGATACTGTTGTCAACGGGATTGAAGATGTTGACAGGGTGGTCACAGTTGATGTAGTTGTTGTAGCGGTTGTAGTTGTTTCTGTTGAACACGTTGTTGTATTTGTTAGGTTTCTTTTGCCATCATCAACCGCATCAATATTTGATGAAGTTAAAAATGCCATTGTTACAACAAGTATCATTCCAGCTATGATACCTATGATTGATTGTTTGTGTTCACAGATTCTTTCTGTGACCGTCTTACGGACGACGCCGTTGTTATCCTCGTTGAAATTAAGATTGTTCATATAAAACTTCCTTTCGTTAATTGGGGTTTGCTTGTGTTTACGTATTGACACGATTGAATATTTTTATGTCAATACTTCGACCAGATGGACCTTTCTTGTCACGATTGTTTGTTTTATATTTACATACACATTTCGAAGAATAGGATTATGGGGTGTGATAAATGGCTTTCGCCAATTTCCACCATACTTTATTGTTGCGATATGTCATGAATAATTAAACACGAATGTAAAGAATTCAACATGTTGCCGAGAACATGAAGAAATCTAACTGGTGAAGGGAGATAGTGTCATGAATACCGCACAGGTAGTAACTACCATAATTTCTGTCGTAATTGGTTCAGGTGGAATAGCATCTGCAATAGTAGCATTACTTAGCGTCAGAAAGTACAAAGCTGAAGCAAAAGTACTTGAACAGCAAGCAGATACAAATCGTCTTGAAACAGAACAGAAAATGAATGAGTACATACGCACTCAATTGAAAGAATTATCTGAAACTCACAAACAAGAATCAGATGAATTGCGGAAACAGAATAAGGAACTCAGTGAAAAGATCAATGTTCTTAATGATCGTATTAACCAACTCATGAATTGGATTATTGTGGACAATAATTCATATCGGTCGTGGTTAGAAAACGAACTACTTAAATTGAAACCTGACATTGAATTCCCTAAGTGTAAACCAGCACCCAGTTTCGTGAATGAAACTGATGATACATTTAATGTATCTGGATTGAATGAAGAATGAATGGTTTAATATTGGGCGGCATATGCCGCCCACATTCTATTCTTTTAATACTGACAATAAATCAAAATAACATACCTCCATATTTTACAACCTCCTCAATTTATCAATAAATCTGCTGTCCGAAGATCTATTGCATATAAATAATATGTATATCAAAAATTAAATTAATTTTGTTTGTTATTTTTCTATGCTACCGATGAATCTATGCTACCAGAAGGATTATTTGGACTTTTCATATATATATTATTAATATGAGAAAAGAAATAGAAAGGCTATTTCACATCTCGTTCCATACCTTAAGGAGGTAATATATTATGATGAATACTAATCTTATTAACACAATGGCACAGCTGTTCAGTCTTCCTGATGGACCCACATACAAGAACATCTACATCCATCTCAAAAATCTCATCAATGAGATCGATGAAAAAGATGCTCGTGACGAAGACATCCTCGTGAACCTCGCAGCAATGAGAGTTGTAGGTCCCGTCTTCGAACTCTATCACATGATAGAAGTTGAAGAGACATATGCAAACGGGGACAAACTCAAGATGGAGTGTGAGATCATCAACGCTCTCAACGAGTTTGCCAAGAGAGGTATCTTTAATGATACACATATCAGCAAACAGCTCCTTGAAGATGCAGGCATTAGAATGTCTGACTTCATGTGGAATCTCGTCTAACACAAACCGCAAATCAGTAGGAGGTCATCATTATGACTATTATCATCATCTCATTAATCGTAAAATTAATAAAAGATAAGCTCACATCATCAACAAATCAGGAGGTATAATTATGACTAACAATACTTATATTACATTCGGTGAGACCACTTTCACCAAAAGAGGAACACCCACATTCGAGATCGTTATGGTCAAGAATGAAGAAAGAAAGGTCGTCGGCTACCTGACACCCTTCAGAGACTACAGATTCCAGATCTCACTGACGAATGATGGTCAGTGTGATATCGGTTCCACACCAGTGGTTCCTAATATGTCTGCTGAGCTTCGCAAAGCGGACGTTGACATTGCCAGAAATTATGTATCTGGTCAGATCATATGGGCAATGATGCAGTATACTAACAATGCCTATGGACAGCGAGACTCTGATGGTGAAGCTATAGCAATACTTCCCAACTTCGAGGACATGAAGACACTCGACAGAGTAACAACTACCGTTCTTAAATGGATGGGTGTCACCGATAAAACATATTATGCCGACAACGAGCCCACCAAGGAAACACCCAAAAATGGTTGGAGCTGTTCACAGAAGCAGTACGACCAGATCATGAACCATGGTAAACAGATAATAGATGACATGTTTGGGGATCTTCTGAACATGAAGTTCTAAACAACAACAAAAAAGAATCACGTAACGGGGGCAATAGCCCCCGCGAAGATTCTTTTTTATTTTGTATCGTCGGTTTCTATATCGGGTTCCCAGTTCATGTGGAATGTATTCAATGCAAGATGTTTTAATTTTTTACTTCTACTCTTCCACCAGAATACATCCATTTGAACAGACCTATCGTATATATCATAATACTGACAGACTTTACCGCAATAACGAATACGACCAAATACTTGCTCTGCTGTAATTCCACTGACGTATGGTGAACATGATACTATTCCAGTTATACCGGGAATATCAGTACCAGTACCACATGATGCAATTGTGGTTACTATTACATCAGAACGTTTGGCATTTTCATTATCACGTTTGGAATTCTTTGAATTGATTGTTCTTATATCAAGATCATATTGGAAATTTTCATCGGCACCAAGAGACCGTTTTAAGAAATATGCACATTCTTCACATAATTCAATCAAAGGCATGAATAACAATACTTTTGCATGTGGGTCTCTTTCATATATGATCTTTATTATATCTTTACAACAATTGAAATGAGTTTTCTTTTTATCATATGCAATAACCCATTTACCATATGAAGCATTACTCATACCTCTACCACCAGCAACCTTATATCTATAGATATTCGGTTTACAATGTGAATCAACTGATATGGCGATATATTCAACCCATTTCTTTGGTATGTTGTCTGTCAATAAAGATGACGGTTTATAAAACAAAGCATTTGAGAAGACATGCCTGAATATAGCATTCTCATCTTTTGAAGATCTACCATCTGTAGCCGTCAGATATAGATTTCTTTTTACATTGAAAACCATATCCATCAGTATAGTATCTCTAAATTCAAGATGTGCTTCATCAATAATCTTCATACCAATACCAAGATTCTTTGTTATGCGCATGGCATATTCCATCTTTGGTATTCTTTTAATTCCTGCACGGAATGTTGAATGTGTCATTAAGTAAACATCATAATCATAATCATGTTCATTTTTTGCAATCTGACATAACTCTTCTGATGATGCTATTTCATGAACATACTTCGATGATAATCCAGACATGTTATACAATGAATTCAACCATTGTTTCCTCAAAGAATCTCGGTGCATGATTATCAATGTCTTGACCTTATACTTACATAGTCCGACACCAGAGCAATATGTTTTACCTAACCGAATCCGGGTTTCTTAACCAAGAACAACTGGGATTGATCAATGTTGTTTGAATGTTGATTTAATCCCGCAATAAAGTTTATAACATCAACCTGGTCTTCATCACGTGGAGCAATGATTTCTTCATATTCAAAATCCATTTCTCTATATGGATGATATGGTTCATCTATAAACTCAACGTTTACTAATAATCGTTTAAGATAATTTAGATCTACTCCTTTATGCAGATATAAAATATCTGTATCGGAATCATATAAGAAACCAAGAGTTTTCTCTGCTTCAACGAATTCATCTTCATATGTTAACATGTTCAACAATGGTTCTAACATATACGATGCTTTCTCACCAGGATAAACAGTTATTGATGTTGCTTTGATTGTTACCATGAAACGTTCGGACATTGGTAATCACCTCCTCTCAAATACATGATTATTTGAAATGTACCTCTTAGACACCACCATCAGGTGCTGCTTTCTTATATTCTTCGAGAAGTTTATTATATACTTCTTCAGACAAACCTCGAACCTCGACATGACTCTCTTGAGACATTGTGTCAAATAGTTTATTCAGAACTGCATCACGGTCGATTCCTCCAAGTATATCCGCACGTGCTTCGGCGGGAATCTGATAATACTTCTTGTAAATTAATTTATGACCCTCAACATCAAACTTGTCCTTTGATAATGTCTCGATAAATTCTTTTCTCCATTTGTAATATTGGTCATATGCTTCATTGTCTGGTTTATTAAACTTCTCCTCATATTCTCTTGCGTTGGCTCCTTCAATGAGTTGGATATTATCTATTGCATGACCCGCCTCGTGATATGGAGTAATATCAATTAGTTCTTCTACCACCATTGGTAGTCTATACATGTTTTCAACGATATATTGGTATATGGAATCTTTCTTTATAAGAATATGAATATTGTCTACATGAAGAATACCGTCTTTATCCTCATGATAGTAGGTTGTGGTTAATGCGTTCCTACGAACCCATTCTTCTTGATATTTTTGAACGTAATCAATTAATTGATTACGTGTCATAGTAGCATCTTTATCCGCTGTGTCTGTCCATCGAACTATGCAGTGTGTTAAATCAGTTATAGTAAAGAATTCTATTTTCTTCCTCATCTCAGGTGATATGGTATCTTTGTATTCATCGAGTTTCTTTTCTGCATTTTCGATGAATCTATCAACAATAACACTCACAAAATTCCGTGAATTTTCGATGAGGAAATCATTTTTATCAGGCATTAATAATCTCTCCTTATAAATAAATAATTTTAAGTATATCCCGGGGTTATCCCCCGGGATATAATTTATCATGATAATGTTGCTCGAATCACGTTAACAGCAGGAACATGTTTAGGTCGCTCAGGTGGTAATGACATTGTTGATATTGGTAATGTATCAACATGAATAGTTGATGTTCTTGTGTCTACATGATTCAATACAATAGTCTGGTCTTTATCTACACAGAATACTGCTATAAGATCATCATGTGGTGACAAAGTTATTATCGGTTTAGGATCAGCAAACTTCTTTCCTGTTGTAAGGAACTTGGAATGATTTAGTCTGATACGACCGAGCTTGGTAACATAGACTAAATACGGCTTCTTTGAATTAATACAGAACATTCCAGATACATCATAACCAGAAAGAATGAATTGTCCTGCGGCATCAACAGATGTGACCTTGTTCAGATCAGCCGTTTGTATACGTTTACCCAATCCATTGTTAGTATATATCAATATATCAGATGTTGTTGTATTAGGAACTTCCAATACAGATACGATATACTCATCAGGATTCAAAGGGAGTAATGGTTTACGTGTTGCATTACTTGGTATACGAGATATCGGCATATATTTGATACGACCCATATTTGTTAGCATTATGATATTATTGCTTTGATTCGATACAGCAGCAACACACTTACCCATGACATTCTTACCGATTGATGTAAGTGTCATTGGTTTATCATGAGGAACCTTATGTGTGTTCACTTTGATGAATCCACCGTATTCATCTATAAGACAAACCTCATCACCAGTTACTGGAGTTACATCAGATGAAAGATGCTCGGGATTTTCTGTTTCAGCAAACACAATACCACCATCAAGAAGTATTTGTACAATACCGATGTTTACATTTTCAGATTTACCCATATTGAGTATCTTAGATCTACGAGGACAACCATACTTACTCTTGATATCTTTGATTTCCTCAATTATAACATCACGTATCTTGTTTGGATCATTTACAATCTCTCTGATATATGAAATTTCATCATCGAGCTTATCTATATTCTCTTTAACTCGTTTATATTCTGCTGCATTCAATTCCCATAATCTCTTACCAGAAACATAATTTGCTTGTGATGTTGTTACTTGTCCATCATATGCTTTTACAAGAGAAGGAATTATCTCATCCTTTGTTTTACAAGCTCTAACGATTTTGATTGTCTTATCAAGATTCTTTGGTGACAGCATAAACAGTACACCTTTGAGCATATCATATTCCTGTGTCTTCTCAACAAGCTCTCTTAAGAACCATCCACGTTTATATGTCAAACGGAACTGAATCCATGATAACAATATTTGTCGAGTGTTGAATTTCTTTGTCATGAAATCAGTATCAACAACAACCATGTTTCTTGTTGATATACCATCACGGAAACCAGGCACGCGTTTGAACAATGTGTCTATTATCTTATACAGATTACATGGAGAACATCTGATGACATATCTGAAATCATTTTCTAATAATACCGATTCATCTTCCGCTGTCAATATCTCAGGAATTTTGTTAGGACCTTCCTGGAGAGCACGGAGATCATTGTCTATTTTTTCCAGATATTTAAGATAAGGAGTATTCTTGATTGTGATTACATAGTTTGCCATATCAAGTTCAAATGTTGATTGCATAACAAACGTGTCATTATTTATTACAATGATATCACATCCTGTTGGTAGATCAGGAACAAGTTTTATCTTTGCATCTGGATTCTTCAATAACTTGATAGTTGCATCAGCAACCTCAGACAGATTGAAAGGTGGAACTTCCGATGACAATGTATATCCTATACCCGCAGTACCATTTACAAGAATCAATGGGAACTTTGCAGGAAGACAAAATGGTTCTATTGAAGTATCGTCATAAGATGGTTTCATAGATACCTTTCCATCAAATTCATCAAATAAAGTGTCCAATGTAAACTTTGGTAAATAGATATCGAGATATCTCGGTGCAGCAGCATCATCACCGGATGTTACGTTACCTGCATTACCTGTTGCTTCTACTAATGGAATATTATTTGTAAATGTTTGACACATTCTTGCGATTGTATCACCAAGGCCCATATCAGAATGAGGATGCAATTTCATAACGTCACCCATGATTACATTTACACGAACCTTGTTTGTCCTATAGAACTTATACATCTGATACAAGAATCTTCTTTGTACGGGTTTCAGTCCATCCTGTACCATAGGAATAGCTCTCTGAAGATTTATGTTTACACCAAACAGACACATGTACCTCATAGCCAGAGGTCCAAGATCTATGTCTGGAATATTCTCATCTCCATATTTATTTTTAGCCATTTATATTCCTCCTTAGTTTGTAATGTTTATTAGTTTTGCTTCCAGTTCTTCAAATACTTCAGAAACAGTTGGTACATTAAACCAGTTAGACATAACAGACATTTCATTTCCATTCTTATATGAATTAACGATAGGACCTGTCATATCTTCATCATGTGGTTTATTCTTGGAATCATACCATAAGTATTCTTGATTGAATGAGTGGTTAACACACTGGTTATTTGTAAACACATTGTTGTCTATCTTACACTTATACAACAATGACATTGGATCCATGTTCATACCCATCTTTGTTGACGGATAATATGAAGCAGCATCAGCATCAAGTACACCGAACATTACATTGTTTATTAACTTACCATTCAAGACTTGTCCGGTAGGAGCATTATGAACAGTAGGAGCAACAAATGCACCTTTGAAAGATGTATCAATGTTAGGATCAACTATTAGCTTACAAGCTTGAACATATCCTTCTTCTTCAAAGATAAATTCTCTGATATTACGAACGATATGAGTTTCTTGGAAACACTTTGAATATTGTGTTGCGAACATATAAGAACGACCAACAAGTGATTGGAAATCAGCAGCAGCTAACTCAATAGCATACTGCACAACAACGTCTCTGACGTTATATAATAGAAACTTCAAGAAGTCCGTATAAGCAAACTGTCTGAATGTTCCAGACTTGGTTTGTGTTAACTTATCTATTCCTGCAAGATCTTTACCTACTGATGACAATCCATAACTTCTACGTTCTGATTGTGATTTTCTTATCATAGCAAACAGTCTCATTTGACAAATATAAACTGTGTAAGTTGATGTATGGAACCAGTCACGAGAGTTCTTCAAAGAGAAGTTATTTGATTTGTCTTCAGCATAATATAAACGATCAGTCTTGAATTCTTTTGGAATCATGAAGTCTCTTGGGTCATAACCAAGATATGATATACGATTCATCAAGTAGTTGTCATCAAACTTAGCATTCCAAGATGTCATAAACATTGGACGATATTTGTTAATATAATCAAACACAGTCTTGATCAGTTTAATCTCATCACAGAAATCGAAGATATGTAATCGGATATCAAATCCTTCAAGATATTTTTTATTATCATCATCATCTTCAACAATCATCCGTTTGAATTCTTCTTGATGATTAACCATCCAATCAAATTCCACTTTTTGTTTATCTAATAACATATGGAACTTAGGATGTATCTTGTGTTTTGGTCTTGGTCCTAATACTAAAACCGCACATATTTTCTTATGCGGTAATATAATTGTGACCGCATTAATCGGTTGAGTTACATCAGTGATATCTTTTGGATCGATAGTCTTATCAATGACATCAGTCTCTATATCAAGAAAACCATATGTGACTTGAGATACATCTATTTGGTCACCATACTTTTGTAACCACCGGAGTCTAAAATAAACATCCGGTAAAAAGTCTGCTTTAAATACCCAAGGACATCTACACATGTATTCTGCTAATTCATGTGGTTTCTTAGTCTTTGAATTTTCATCAAAGTATTTTTCCCAATTACCTCCTGCGTTTATAGCTATAGCTTGAGGTATCTGAGATACCTTGCAATAGACAGGATAACATTTTTCCATCTCAGCTTGAGAGATTTGATATGTGTTATCACGATATTCTCTTTTGAGAAACCAAATATCTACTATAGCTTCTTCATATTTAACTTCAAGCTGATGTGTTATTGGATCAAGATAGACTACTTCAAAACATTCAGGTTTACGATAATACCTGACATCAAAGAGAATACTACCTTCTGGATAATCCAATTCTCTTGGTTTCATTTATTATATTCCTCCTTTTAAATATTATTTGAGAAATTATTTTTGTTTACAGTACCTCCTTTTCGAAAGAATAATATATCTATATTTCATATAAAAAAGAGAATGAATAAATTGTGATCGAACGAAGTGAGATCTTAATTTATTCAATTCGATTCTGGAGGGAGTTTGAGGGAACCAAATTTATGAGGTTCCCTCAATATTACTGTTTTGATTTTATCTTTTTTATTATAAATATTTGAATCCGGGAAAACATCCGTATAATTTTCATTCTCTGGAAAGAGAGAATAGAGAAGAAGACCCAGAGAATGTTGGCTAATATATCATACCTATAAATATATATTATTACTATGAGAAAAAGAATAGGAAAGACCTGTTCAAATCTCTTTCCGAATTTAAGGAGGTATGTTATGACAACATTATTCATTTATCCAATGATACTTGGACTCTTTATCATGATCGGAGTCATAGGAACAAAGGAGCCTATCGGTGATGCAGTAGGTTATATCATGGCTACTTTGTACATGATTCCGTTGTTTATTGTAGTCCTGGTTGTATCGGTTGTGACGACGCCGATATATTGGATTCGGAAGGCATGTAGTAAGTAATCGCAATGTACGGGGGCTTTCGCCCCCGCAATAATTATTCATTCAAAAGAGGTGATGATATGAAATGGATGGGTTTCGATCCATTGAAACTTTATGAGGAGGATGATTTGGATGAAATGATATTTACAAATTGGGATGATGACTGTCATGAACAACAATCATCGGAACCGCCATATGTTTTCACATATGATGCACCAGATGACACAATCGACGATGAAATCTTTATGGGATTACCAGAAGGGTATATTATCGATTTTGATGAAATTGATAAGATAGAAGAGGATATAAACAGTAAGGATACACGGGGGTGAACCCCCGTGTATTTTTTTTTTAACAAAATGCGAATTGTTTTCCCAAAGCTTTTATTTGATTTATGTTATTTGGCTCATCCATCCTAAAGTCCTCTGTTTGATTTGCTTTTGAATTTACATAGTCCAGTGCTTTTATGGAATCCGGACTTCCGTCTTTTCTTTTAATTAAATGGAAACCGAATAAGAGCTCTTTGAGTACTTTGTCTTTATCATTCGATGTGAAGCATGTATCGTTTAAAAGCTCTTTTACTGTTTCATCATTTTTTGCATCAAACCCATATGGTGAATTCTTATACATCTCAGCTATCTGTGATGCTAATTCATGGAACCTCGGATCACTCGTACCACTTGTTTTTCTAATTTCTCTCTGTTGCTTTTTTAGTAAATTGATCTGTTCGATATATTTACATTTTTCATAGTTTTGTTTAGTTAAAACTTGTTTTGGTAACTTCATAACAAATTCTGCATTTATAAAGTTATTACCAACATCACCGTTTCTGTGTTTTGCAACATTATATCCGGCTATTCTACTTTTCTTAACAAAACAAGATTTGCTATTTTCATATTTATCTAATATTCTGCATAAATTATAAATAGCAATATCTTTTCCCTCATATAATTTATTGATGATTTTCTGCATATTTTTAGTTCTTCTCTTCAATAAATTATTTAATGGATTACATGGTTCACCTTTTGCTTCCTTGGCCTTTTGAGATGCTTCAAATGCACCAATTATAAGCTCGGTCAATCGAAGGTTATTTGCTGCACCAATATCAGTATGATTTAGAAAGTCAAATCTGTATCTTCTATATTCATTATTATTGACAGACTCATTTTCTGTTACTGCTGCTTCAGTGAATATCGCTTGATCAGGGTCCTTTAATTCGTTAAAGAATGATTCTGAAATCATTACATTATCATGGACATCTTGAATGAATTGTTGTTTATTTTCATAATCTCGAACAGCCTCTAACACATCAAGTGATGCTTCAGTAATTACATTGTATATATCACTTATTATATCATTCATAGAAATCACCTACTTGTTTATTATTATATGGGGGAGTAACTCCCCCATATCTGTTATACCTTTTGAATGTTTGTTTTAGCGATTGCTGTCGTTACATTCCTACCATCTGATGATATAACAACTCTGTCACCGTTTACTTCAAGAACCCAGTATGTTGATACATACTGTGTGAACTTCTTGTTTGTGCCATATATAATCGGATTGATTACTTTTACTCTGTCGCCTTTCTTGACATTCGGTGTCTTTGTTATAACCCAACCAGCACCACTCTTGAGTTTACCATATGTCACACCATTAACCACTTTATCTTCGATAATGGTGAACACACCGTTTGCTCCAACAGTTCCTTTTGTTGCGCCACCAGCAGAAGCAAACACAAGATCAGATGCTTTCAGATTGACAGAATACTGTTTGAATGTACTTGCTACAGAAACACGTGTAAGGTACTTTGTATTTATAGGAGATTGAATATTTCTATTCTTTGCCTGATTCATACCGAGTACTGCTCTGTCACCAGATATAGATGCAATATACCAGTTCTCGCGTTTAACCCATTCAGGTATTGCTCCACCGTTGTAATATACTGCACTTGAACTTATCTTAACCAGGTCACCTTTATTAAACTTATTCGTTGTTGCGGGTTTTATTGTTTCGAGAACAACCCAACCAGCACCACTCTTAAGTTTACCATATTTAGAATTACCAACTGTCTTTTCTTCAACAATTGTGAACTTTGTTGATGTTGTTATACCGGATACTTGTTTTCCGCCCGGTGCATCATATATTGGTGTACCTGCTTTGAGATCAACAATTTTACCTGTATCGATGGATTTTGCACCTGATGATGGTGTATTGATTAACGCGTTTACTTTATTACACAAATCATCTGTATGTGCTTTCATCCAAGGGCCGGGACAATTTCCGGTGATAGTTGTTCTACCATGTTGACGAATAAGTATGAATCCGGATCTAACGGTAACACAACTTACCCGTTGCTGTGTCTTACGGGTTCTTACATTTTCCCCAAGCGATCTTGTAAATTTCTTGAAGTATACTCTATCATGCTCCTTTGTCATTTTTGAGCCAATTCCGTTTATAGCAGCTATTGCCTGAACAATATCAACATTCTGTTGTATTGACGATGAGTAACTCTTGTTTGCTTCACAACCATCGTACTGAAGGATTGCATCCATGAAGTATTCGACCTGTTTTCTATTCATGTTTAGCCATTCCCATGTAAAGCATTTGTTGTCGAGACAGTCTTCACATTTCTCAACGAAGTCTGTACCGTACAGTCTGAGTTTGGTAGTTCCATCTGATTGTTCACAAACAGTATACTTATATCCGAGGACTTTGAATAGTTTCTTGAGCCTGTTTATCTTTCTATTTTTACTGAGATGGAATTCTATGCCATATCGACAATTTCCATCTGTCATATAATGACCATCTGCTTGGACTGCTACAAGAAATTCTATATCGGCAGAACCGAGTCCTCTAAATCCTTCTGGATTATCAATGAATCCTGCATTCGGAATATATAATGAACCAGGTTTATCGTAGAGATCTTTGTACTGTCCGACATACTGACGACCGGCTTGGTTGTAATATACAACCCTATGATCGGAAGTTGCTTCAAAGTCACGTGTTACATATGTATCTTGTGTTTTAACAGGAACGATATTTTCAACACCATCGAATTTAATTCCGAGATTGTCAATATGAACTGTTGCAACAACATCACCGATATGAATGTCCTTGAGAAGCCGCCATCCAAATGGTGTCAGAAGTTCTGTTCTGTCTATTGGTAAACATGCTGTTGCAGAAAACATGTAGTGGTATGTGAGAGAACCTTCAGAATTTCCTGTGAAATATAATTTCTTAATGCCATTTCTCTTACATATATCAGCACAAAGCTTTATTAATGAATTATATGCAGCGGTTCCAATAGGCCAATCACCACCAGTTGAACAGTTCGAGACTTCGATAGTGATTGCCCTGTTGTCGTTCCATGGTGAAGAAGAACACCATGATCTATCCTGTTCAGGACAGAATAAACCTATACGACCATCATTACCAATCGCATAGTTTGCGGACATCTGTCTTCCTGGATTTGCAACCAGTGCACCAAACTGTTCAACAGACATTATACCTGCCATATGATGAACAGTTATCTTTGTTATAGGCTGATTACGAGGTGAATTTCTATTTGGTGAAATTCTGGTGTAAGTAGCCAGTGGAGAATTAGTGTATGCCATAACATAAACCTCCTTAATTATTCATCTTCTCCCTTACCATTGGAGAGTTCTTTTTCTGCTTCTTCTTCAAGAATGATTTCTTTTTCCTTGTCATCCATTACTCTTCATCCTCCTTATTATCTTTTGAACCACCTTTACGTGCTTCTTCTTTCTTACGTTTGTATTCTGCCTTAGTTTGTTCTTTTTGTTCTTTCTTTCGTTCTTTCTTTATGTCTTTTATTTTGTTTTTGATTTCTTTATCAGGAACATTCTCTATTGCGGCTTTTCTTAAACGTAGCTGATAAGCTTCATCAGACTCACCTTTTTTCTGAGGATTGTTCTGTCTGATTTCCGGTGTGATATATGTGTCAACAGCTTCGAGAGTATCTTCTTCTGCTTGTTTTGCTGTCTCTTTTGCAACTGAACCGAGATCGAAAATATTTTTGGCAAAATCCATTAATACTGATACTGAACCGATTGCACCGGTTATAATACCATTGAGCTTTGTCATTTTCCCAGTAAGCTCTGTTGTGTTCTTCAAAGCTTCTTGTATCTTAGGATTTTCTTTATCCGAAGCCATGTTACGCATTCTGAGTTTATCAGCCATTTTCTCAACACCGGAAGAAATAAGTGTGAGTTCACCCGTAAGAGATGTTATATGCTTAAAAGCATCTCCTAATGCTACAAAACCTCCTTCGAATATATCACTTGCTGTGACATCCTTGTTGCCGTGTATGAGTTTATCAATATCATCAATAAAAGAACGAATAGCAGAAGGATTCTCATAATCGAATTCTTTCTCGATTCTATGGTATAAATTCATAGTAGCATTTGTGAGCACCATGAGATATCCCGTGGTTGCTATTATACTATTCTTATCTTTTTTGAATTTGATCTTACCGGTCTTTTCGTCGATGTAACATTCTGCCTTACCATCAAATTCGGCATTTATTCGTTTAACTTTCTCTTCCTTATCTTTGGCTTTGTTAAGTTTCGCTCCAGCCTCTTTTAACTTATCACCAATATCAGCATCTTTGAATTTCTTCTTGATGATATCAACAAGAGCTCGTATAAGACGTGGGATGAACTTCAATACGGTGATCAGTTTGTTATCATCTTTTTTACTTTCTTTTTTGACTCTATCAAGAGCAGCTCCTTCTTGGATAACAAAATCAAACTGTTCAATGTCACAGTCACAGTTTTCTGAAATAATAGAATATTTTTCATAACTTGAAACCATGGCTTCAATAACAGCTATTTCTGTATCAAGACATGAGGCATCTATAGAATCAATAGATTCTAAAATAATATCCTTGGTCAAACCAAAAACCTCCAATCTTAAATATAATATAGGGTGGATATATTTCAATCCACCCATATTATTTGTTATTTAACTTCAGGCTCTGAAGCTCCTTCAAGTTCTTCGGATTCTCTTGTGTCGAAGTTTCCTCTGATATTTCCTTTATCGGCAAAAGCATGACGCTTTTTACCACTACTGAGTTCCTCGTTCCAGAGTTCATCACCACGTTCATTTGCATTCTTTGCAGAATCACGTGAAGCTTCAGTAGAAGAAATATGTTCCTCAAGTTTCTTAATTTCATCCTCAAGTCTAAGAATCTCAGAACGTTTAGCATCCTGCTTCTTCTTATTTGCCTTAAGAGATTTCTCTTGTTCCTTAAGTGCCTTAAGTTTGTTTTTGAGGTTCCTTACTTCTTGCTTCTCATTCTGTCTCTCAATATCTTCATCAGTAAGTTTTCCTGAAGCAAATTTACGATATATCCCACCACCAAAGATGTATAATCCTTTTGAAATGAATTTAAATGCTGATGTGAACACCATTACATGTTTAGAAGTACCCGATATTTCATCAAGGAGCTTCTTTGCTTCGGCTTGTTTTTCAACATTCTTACCATTTTCAAAATCTTTACGCATCTTATTTTCAAGAAGCATTGAAAGTTCTGATGTGAGACCACGTAAACCCATTGATGCTTTGAAACCATCTGAACAAAGTTCATGGAGTGTATCGACAGACGCATAGAACGTTTCGGAGTCAACTGATTTGTTTCCTTCAAGGACATCTGTTAATTCCTTTACCATTGCATCATACTGTGTTTCTCCACCTTTAAGTCTCATTATGAATTTATTAAAGATAGGCCTAATACCCACAAGGATAAAGACAGTATTCCTTAAATGCTTCAAACCGCGCTTGAGGACAAACTCTTTCTTGTTTGGATCAAAACCGAGATTACCCTCTGTTTCTTTTTCGACTTGTTTTGCTGCTGTGGTAAGTTGTTGAGCATTTGCAGAAGCAATCTCGTTCTTGGCAAGTTCTGCGTTCTTATCAATATCATCTTCTTTTACATTTTTAAATGTAGAAGTTATTGCATTGAAAATACCCTGGAAGAGTCGAGGTATGAAAGCGATCAATTTCATTAATCCATTTTCTATCTTACCCTTACCAGTTGCAGTATCCCAGATCTGTCCTTCTTGATATATGAAATAATCGTCTTCTGCATTATCCATCATTATAGATATCTTTTCATATTCCTGAATGACAGAACAGAACACTGCAAGAACGGATTCATCCACACTTTCGTTTATGAAATCTAAAGAAGATACAATTTCATTACGAACTGTTTCGTTCATCTACAACACCTCCTCACTTAAAATACTTCATCATTATCATTGATCCATTGCTGGAATGATTCTGTAAGTGTAATGTTATTATCCTTGATAAGATCTTCAAGATGTTTATCGAGATTATCTGCTTCCTTGGGATCGAAAGTGGTTTTGTTGTATATTGTCTCAATTTCAGTATTCTGTGTATTTGAGAAATTATCAACAATCCACTGACAATATTTCTTGATCTGTGGTTCAAGATCCTTCTGTTCGAGAAGCTGTTTAGCAATCTTAACACTGGCATGTGTTCTTTCAAGCCCAGAAGGATATCTGGAATAGATTGCTTTATGGAATTCATTCTCAATCTTAGCAAGATCATTCAATTTCTCAGATGAGAAATCATTTGCAACGAATTTCTTCTTTGATGGTCCAATGAAGAAGAACTTAGGAAGTTTGTACATTGCTGCAAAGAGATCACAATAATACTCTTCATACAGCTTTGCACTACCGTATTTCTTCATCATTTCCATTTCTTCAATATCAAGTGAGAGCATTCCAATACCAGTCATAACACCAGCACCAGCTGCGATGATTCCTCCAAAGAGTAATGCTTCACCACCAAGGCAAGCAGCAAGTATACCAGCCGCAGTTACAACCGCAGGAAATGCATACTTAGCCTTTGATGGTGTTGTCTTGTTTACAGCCTTCTTATATGCCTTTATAAGCTGATCAGCATATTTATCTGCTTCACCCGATGCAGCTTTCATTGCCTTTGAATTACCATCAACAGCAGCAAGAGTTGTGAGTTGTTTTACCATCTTCTTCTTTGCTACCTTATTGATGATCTTATTACCTGACAATTCATCAATTGTGTCAACATAGTTTGTTATGATAACACGTTTTTCCTTAGGAGTCTTTGCAGCTGCTGCAAGATTCAATGTCATTGCTAACGACATACTTGCTGTTGCATTAGTATGTCTGAGAACGGCTGCAATGTTATGGAATATTTCATGACATAATGTACCAACCATGTTCTGACCAAAAAGCTCTATATCGTTAGGAGCTGAGCTCTCCATGTAATGGTTGTACACGAATATCTCTATAGGAAGACCACCAAGCTGGAATCCCTTTGATTTGGAAATGGTTAATTTTTTCTTTATGTCATTGAATACCTGGGTTGCAGCATTCTCATAGTTGCCGGGTTTTGTTTGAATATATCTGAGATTGATTCTACAATCGAATTGTTTGTTCAAACAATCTATTGCTTTCTCAAAGTTAGGATCACGATAGAATTCAGTGAGGTCCATCTTCTTTGCATTCTCTTGATTTTCACGAGCAGCATTAAAATAATCTACTGCTTTAAGAATGTTCTTGTTATCAAACTTCATATATTTGATGTCTGATGTACGAACCTTTTTCTTCTTATCGTCTTTCTCTGTATTTGATTCCATGACAATTGAATCGATTGGTTTTACGAAATCGAAACCATGCTTACGAAGAAGATCATAACCAAGATGAGTGGTGTCATCCATCTTAGCACACATGTTAACATGATATGCAGATTCTTGAATATTCTCAGCAATATCATTTACCTCTGCATTTGTTGTCACATCGTCTGCAGCAACGTTTGCGGATGCATCCATATCTATTGCATCTTCATCTTCATCGTTAAAGTATTCATCACCGGGTGCTTTACTTCCGATACTTGGATCAAATGTTGGAATGGTATTAGATGCTCTGAGTTCAGATACCTTTGCACGAGCAGCATCTGTGTTTGGCATATCAACTAATCCTGTATCATATGCCAAAATCTCACCACCTTCCTCATCCTCATATCTTCCGATAACTTTACCCTTCTGAGGATTTGCATTTCTCTTTATAGAATCTTCGATACGACCCTGTTCAATATTATCGAGCTGATAACTATCAAGCTTATCATCAATTCTCTGAGAAATATAATCAAGAACACCACCAACTGCTTGTATGATTGGCTTGGTCTGATTCTTTGCCTCAATAGGAGGTGCAATGATATTATCATTCTGAACTCTGATTCCTGTAGCATTAGGATCAGCAATTATGTTTGTTGATGGAATACCATACATTGCACCAACACATTCAAGTGCAGTTATAAGATCAGCAGATTCACCAACTGCTTTTGATACCTTCTCTTGGATAGCATTTGCTTTCATCTTCGTAGAAGCATCACTCAAGTTAGCAGCACCAGATGCTGCAGCATTTGTAGGTGATGGTGTTGGTGTCTTAGGTACAGTAGGTGTTGTTGTAGTAGAAGGTGTAGTAGGAGTTTTGGGTGTTGTAGGTGTTGTACCCAGTGCTTCTTGTATAGGTTTAAGCATATATTATATCCTCCTTTCTCATTGCATCGGAGCTGGTTCACCCTCATTACCCTGTGCGGGTGCCTGAGGCTGAGGTTGTTGTGGTTGTGTATTATTCTGCTGCTTGTAACCGATAACAATATCTCTGTAGAGAGAATATCTGCTTGCAAAGAATTTGGAACCGATAGAAATGAGAATCTGTCTATCATATACACTTGAAACAGTCTCAACCATTTTCTGTACTTCAGCACAACGTTTACTCAGTGCTTCATTATTTGATTGCTGAGCTTCCATTGTCTTTTCCTTGACAGCTTCTCCTGCTTCATTAACACTCTTTGCAAGACCTTCTGATGCTTGTTTAACAAACTCAGTACAATTCTCAAGATCAGTAACAAGCTTGGTCCATTCATTCTGTCCCATTTTACCAGAATAATTTTCAATAGGTTTGGTTGTACCAGTTAAGAAGTAATTAACAATTGCTTCGGTTAACTGTGAACCCGCATTCTTTGGATCATTTGTTGTGTTTGCGTTTACAGTCTTCTGAATTTCAGCAGCTGTATTATTATCAATACCGAGAAGTCTGAATGACTCAGTTGTTGCATTGAATTCATTTGAAGGATTCAACAGATTGGTTACATCACCCTTGGACATACCCTTTGTGAAACGAGATGCATCTTTTGTATCAATACCATACATCGGTATGTTTGTCAGGTTAGGAACAAATGTTCCATCACCAATTGCTTTACCAATAGCATCATTGATCTGTTTATTCTTCTTAACTTCATCGATGTACTGCTTGTACTTCTTATCGAAATTGGTAGAATATTTTGCAAGCTGGTTTTTAATCCAATCAATAAGTTTGTTTATCGTATTGGCTATAGCACCAGTTTGCTTGTTATTGTTACTACCACCAGTAAGCTGTCGTCCTTGAGCATTAGTAAATGTAACACCAGATTTGTTTCCTTGGGTATTGTTTGCTCCATTTGTATTACCATCTGCTTCCATAACAAATGATTCCATGCATACAAAACCAGGGGCAGCCGCGTCAGGCATATTATCTTCATATGTGAATACACGAGTATTGTTGTAATATAACCTGAGCATATTACGTGTAATTATCTCACCGAGTAATGTGAGTATATCCTTTGTGAGATCGTAATTCTCAATAGGATTACCATCACCATAGTTACGAATAATATTCTTCATTGCACCAGCAACACGAATGATATTATTTGCAAGATCCTTGTTGGTCTTGAGAGTGCATCCACCATATACACGGTACAACATATCCAATGCATTTGTTATCGGATGAACCTTGTTATTACCCATAGCATCACGACGATAATTTCCATCGAGGTAATTATTACCAAATGCAATTGTATCAAGCCAATCTACATTTGTAACAAAGCAATCATTCTCACGGGGTGTTGCATCAGCTCTTTCAGAATCTCTCTTGAAATATTCAGCATGGTCAATATTATGCTCCATACCAACAAACATCTTTGCTATGAATGAACTGTCATAAGGAGTAACATCCTTATCAGCATATTTATCAACAAGAATACTGATTGGAGAACGAGGATCTTTCATGATAAAATGTAAAGCATCATGAGTATCTTTGAATGTAGGAGTTACATCCTGAAGGACGATATCTCTCATGTTGCAATTGAACGGAATCCTGTTACGAATCATATAGGTTGTTGTATTTACAAGACAGCATTCAGTAACAAGATCATTTGAATTTTCATCCTTCTTTTTAATAGTATAATCAACTGATGGTTTCAAATAACCAACGAGCTGAAGTACTGCAATAGTATTGAGAGTACATACAAACAGAAGGAATTCTTCAAGGAATGTTCCAAACGTAAGTCTATAGGAACCATTGTCCATTATCATGGTTCCACTCTTTTTAAGTACATCAGGAAGAGCTTTAACAATCTTCTTCATATTTGCTGTGAAATGAATGTCATTAAGTTTCTTAATATCATCCTTAGCATACTCGATCCTCTTAAGCATTTCACCTCTTGAGTATAAAGCAACTTCTCCGATATCATTCTCACAAATATGTGCAAGATCATTAAGAGTATATTCTTTTGGATTCACATAATTGTGTGAATCATCCAATACAGAAGATGTTTCAAAAGCAGGACACTTGTTATCCTCAATGAAACGTTTTACTGATGCAACTGTAAACAGTTCAACATCACCAATTCTGTCATGGAAAAGACCTTTCTCAAGTCCTTTGATAAGATTTGATACGTATGTTGACACATCATTCGGAGTAACGTATCTAAGCTTATAAGTACAACTACAAACGCCATACTCGGATTTGAGAGCTTTACCGGTTGCAACCTTATTAAGTGCTGCTAATGAATCCGCATATACATCAATCAATGCATCGAATGATCTATTGAAAGAATCGCTGAAAGTGAACTTCTTCGGTGATCCAGATGGCGAATCCATTACAAAAGCTTTGTTAGTAGCCATGTCAAATCTCCTTTTCATTAAAATATTTTCAACCCTGTTATTCTCAGGGAATTATCATTCCGTTTACGAACATCTTATATATTGCGGTCATTTTCTATGCTACCCTTGTTTTGTATGCATAGATTCCTATTATTTTACTTTTATAAATATATATTATTACTATGAGAAAAAGAATAGGAAGGTCCTATTCAAATCTCTT